>Ga0326727_10000995_pt1 | contig 110306 bp, 100 predicted proteins | sample MB2enrmetagenome_FD_207643 | JGI IMG/M metagenome (GOLD analysis project Ga0326727, IMG submission 207643) | Lab enriched peat soil microbial communities from McLean, Ithaca, NY, United States - MB29MY | ecosystem: Environmental > Terrestrial > Soil > Wetlands > Peat | place: USA: New York...
GACCTCGGCGGGAAGCGTGAAGACGACATGGAAGTAGCCGACCGGCAGCAGGTCGGCCTCGCGTTCAGCCAGCCAGATGCGCGCCGCAGCGCCCTGGCACTTGGGGCAGTGCCGGTTGCGGCAGCTATTGTACGCCACGCGCTGATGCCCGCAGTCCTCGCAGGCATCAACGTGGCCGCCAAGCGCCGCCGTGCGGCAGGTCGAGACGTGCTTCCTGATCCCGGCGGCTTCGGCGGCTTCATGGACCGCGCGGTTGATCTGCCGGGTGGAGACCGGATCGGTGCAACTGCGCCCCGGGAACAGCCAGCCATGCCGCAGCATGACGCCGCGCCGTTTGCCTTCCTCCCACCACAGCCGCAGCAGCGTGAGGAGCTGGGGTGACAGCATGGCGTTGCGGTCCTTGCGTCCCTTGCCCTGTTCGACCCGGATGAGCATGCGCTTGCTGTCGATATCATCGACCTTGAGGCTGGCCACTTCCGACACGCGCAGGCCAGCGCCATAGGCGGTGCCGAGTATCGCCTTGTATTTGATGCCCGGCGCCGCCTCGAGCAGTTGGCCGACTTCCTCAACACTCAGCACCGCCGGCAGTTTGCGCGGAAAGCGGGCCAAGACCAGGCGGCGCGACAGGTCCGGCCGGTCGAGCGTTACGGTAAAGAAGAAGCGCAGTGCCGAAACCGAGCTGTTGATCGTGGGCGGTTGTGCCCCGCTCTCGCGCTGGTGCACCTGAAACCGCCGAACATCTTCAGCCGTTGCCTCATCGGGCGACCGCCCGAGGAAGGCTGCAAAGCTGCGCACAAAACGAATGTAGTCGTGCTGCGTATGTGATCGCAGGCCGCGCATCGCCATATCTTCGAGCATGCGCTGGCGCAGGGGGCTGACGGGGCGTTCGATAGTTGAGACAGGCATCGGAAGTTCCTCTCAGGTTGAAGGGAACTCCATGCTCGCGAGACGACCTTGCCCTGCTCAAGACAACGCCCTGACACCAACAGCCGATTAATTACTGAGGTCCAGGGGCTCGGCCCCTGGCGGGGTTTGGGGCAGCGCCCCAACCTTACTTTGCTTCAGCGGCACGATGGTTCGGGCGCCGGGTATAACTCACCCGCGGCACCAATCCCGCGAAGCGGGTTCGTGCATGGGCGCAAACCAGCCGTCGCGGGTGATGTCAGGGCAGGTTCGCCAGGCGCGGATGCTGCAACGACAGCGGTGCGGTTGCAGCGGAAGCGCTACCCCGGCGCTCGCCCCCGGCAAAGCCCCATCCCCCAACCCGACCCACACCATCGCCATCGGCCCAACCGCGCCGCCGGAAACAACCGCCCCGACAAACCCCTCACGCCGGCATCAGCCCGTCCTTCCGCCATGCGCTGACCTTCCGGTAAACGGTGGACGGATTGATCTCCAGCAGCGCCGCGGCGCGGGGAATGTCGCCGTCCGTGCGGGCCAGCGCGGCCAGCACCAGGCGGCGCTCCATCTCCGCCAGCGGCATGATCTCGATCTCCGAGACAATCGGGCGAGGCAGCCCCGCCGGGACGCCCATGGGCTCGGCAACCGCGGCGGCCACTTGGACCACCACCTCCGGCGCGGCTTCGCCGGCAGCGGTTTCGGCCGGCGCCGGCTCGGACGCCGGGGCGGGTGGCGCGGCGCGCGGTTCGTGCGCATACGGACGGTTGACCGGCGGCGGAATCATCTCCGGGCCGACCAGATCCGCATCGTGCAGCACGACGATATTGCGCACCACGTTCTGCAACTGCCGCACATTGCCGGGCCAGGGATACGCCGTCAGCATCGCCTCTGCCGCTGGAGAGAAACCGCGAAACCGCCGGTGCTCCTCCCGCGCGAACTGGGTCAGGAAATGCCGCGCGATCAGCAGCACGTCGTCGCCGCGGTCGCGCAGCGGCGGCAGCTCCACCGGCACGACGTATAGCCGATAATACAAATCCTCGCGGAACCGGCCGGCCTGCACCTCCAGCATCGGGTCCCGGTTGGTGGCGCAGACGAAGCGCACATCCACCTTGGTCACCTTGGACGAGCCGACGGGGCTGAACGTGCCGGTCTGCACGAAGCGCAGCAGCTTGACCTGCATCTCCAGCGGCATCTCGCCGATTTCGTCCAGAAACAGCGTCCCGCCATCCGCCAGACTCGCCGCCCCCGGCCGATCGGCGGTGGCCCCGGTGAAGGCGCCCTTGACGTGGCCGAACACTTCGCTCTCCAGCAGGTCGCGCGGGATGGCGCCGCAGTTCAGCGCGACGAACGGGCCGCCGGCGCGCTGGCTGGATTTGTGCAGCGCCTCCGCCGCCAGCTCCTTGCCGGTGCCGCTCTCGCCGGTGATGAACACGCTGGCCTTGCTGCGCGCCACGCTCTGGATGATGTCGTAGACCGCCCGCATCTGGTCGGAGGCGCCGATGAAGCCGGCGAACCCCTTGCGCCCGAGCTTCGCCTCGGCGTCCTGAAGGCGGGTTTCCGCCCGGTTCAGCCGGGTTTCCAGCACTTCCCGGCTGCGGGTCAGGGCGCGGCGCTGCAAGGCGTTGCGCAAAGTGACCGACAGGCGGTCCTTGTTGTACGGCTTGACGACGAAGTCCTCGGCCCCGGCGCGGATCGCCTGCTTGGCCAGCTCCATCGAGGCGCTGGCCGTCACCACGACGACGACCGCGTCGCTGCCTTCCTCCTTCAGATGGCCGAGGAGTTCCAGGCCATTGTAGTCCGGCAGTTCGATGTCCAGCAGCAGCCCGTCCGGCTGCCAGTCACGCGCGGTCTTCAGCGCCGCCCCGGCGGTCCCGGCGATCTGCACGTCGTAGCCGAGGCCGGCCAGGAACAGCCGCGCAAGTTCGGCCTGCGCCGGCAGGTCTTCGACGACGAGAATCCGCTCGGCGCTGCCGGCGGCCAGGGCCTGGTCATTCATGACGGAACCGGCGGCGCCCCGCCGGCCAGGACCGCGGCGATCTGGCGCAGCGTCGCATTGGCCACCGAACGGATTTCCGCCGCCGTGGCGGTCAGCGAGGCGGCGGGATCGCGGTTGGTCATGGCCCGGCGGCTCACTTTCTCAAGCGCCTCGGCGCCGACGACACCGGCCGCGCCGGCTAGTCCATGCGCGGCGGCCCGGCAGGCATCCGCATCTCCGGCACCGGCGGCGGTCTCCAGGCTGGCAACAAGCTGCTCGACATCGCCGCTCACCAGGGTCAACACCTGGATAAAATCTTCCGGGGACAATTCTTCCGCCAAATGGGCGGCAAAATCGGGTGGGTCGCTCGGCATGGTGCTACCTTCTTTATTCAGTCAGGGTCTCAGACCCGCACCGTCAGTATCGGCGACCGGTGCATGCGCGCCCGGAGGCCGGCCATCCAATTCGGGAAATATTTGGCAAAACGATACGTTTCTCGGTCCAGTTCCGCAAGTAGTGACGGATTGTCACGATCGTTCAGGATCGCGCCGATGAGGTTGGCCCCGGCCGCGGCGAGTTTCTCGCGCGCCTCGCGGATGCGGGTGCCGGAGGTGCCGCCGGCCAGGGTCACCAGGATGCAGACATCCGCCGCCGCCGCCGCGGTGAGCCCCGCGATCTCCCCGCTGTCCGGCGGGGCCCGCCGATCGGCCGCGGTGGTGCGCAGTCCGCGGCGGCGCTCGACGGTCAGCAACGGCGCCGTGTCCAGCACCACGGTGCCCCACTCCGAGCGCCACGCCGCAAGCTGTTCGGTCAGCCGCGCCCGCTCCCGCCAGGCGTTCGCGGTTTCGGCGCCGACATTGCCCAGCACGGCCAGGTTCATCCCGTCCACACGGACGATCTCATCGGGTTGCGCCGCCTGGCCCAGCATGCGCAACGACTCCGGCCGCAGCAGATCGAGGTCCACCAGCAAGGCTTTCGGACGGGCGGCCAGCGGACGTCCGGGTTGCGCCGTCGTCTCGGGCGCGGCGGACTGGCCGGCCCGTCGCGCCAGCGCGACGGCGATCTGCGAGGCGCCCTCTCGTGGCAACGCGGACACCACGGCGATGCTGCGCGCGCCGGTGGCGGAGACCGCGTGCCAGATCGAATCGATCTCCGGATGATAGGGCGAAATCAGGTTCACAGCAGCACCTTGAACAGGCCGAAGATGGACAGCACCGAGACGGCGTCGCGGACGTTCTCCATGAAGATCGCCCAGTCGCTTTGCTCGGTGGAGGGGACGTAGATGGTGTCGCCCGGGCGCACGACCGGCAGCAGCGCGTAGTCCCCGGACTTGGCGAATTTCACGAGGTTGAAGATCCGCGCCTCGTTGGCGCAGCAGGACAGGTTCACCACGACGATCTTCTCCTGATACGCCTCCTTCGACGGGCCGCCGGCCTCGGCGAGCAGATCGAGGATCGTCATTCCTTCATTGAACTGATACCGTCCCGGCTTGTTGATCGCGCCGAGCAGCCGGACCGTGGAGCCGGGCGAAACCTCCAGCCAGTTGCGGCTGCGGTCCGGGACGAAGATCACATCGCCCGGGCGGACATGCGGCAGCAGCCGATCGTCGCCGGTTTCGAAGAACGCGGCGAGGTTGACCTTGGTCACCCGGTCGCGCCCCTCGCCGCGGTGAGAGACGCGGATGTTGAGCAAATCGGCTGACGCCGTCGGACCGTCGGCGGCGGAGATGATGTCGAGGAAGGACAGCTTCTCCTCGAACGCATAGCGGCCGGGATGGCCGACGGAGCCCATCACGTAGATCGACCTGTCGGATGAAAGCTGCATCCAGGTGGCCCGGGTGTCGTTCGGGCTTTGCGGCAGTTCCGGCACGGTGATGGTGTAGCCGGCATGGATCGCCGGCATGCTGGCGGCGCTGCCGCCGTTCGCCAGGAAGTTCTGCAGGTCGAACTTGACCGCGCGGCCGCCCTTGTCGCCCTGGACGATCTCGACATGCGCGATGTCGCCGCGCTCGTTCGGGCCGCCGGCCTGGGCGAGCAGGTCGACCAGCGACATCTCATCGGACCAGTCGAACCGGCCGGGCGACCGCACCGCGCCGAGCACCCGCACCGCGCGGCTGGTCGGGGTGCGCAGCCAGCTCGCCCGCTCCGATTCCTGGACCTTCTCCGGGACGAAGATCGCATCGCCCGGATTGACGACCGGCGGCGGCGTGCGGGTCCCCCCGGCGGCATCGGTATAGGCGGCGAGGTCGAACGCCGCGACCGTGCCGTTCTCCCGAATAATGCGGATCTGCTTCGAATCGGCGTAGCGAGTCGGGCCGCCGGCATTGGCGAGGATGTCGAAGAAGCTCGTGCCGGGCCGCGCCTCGAAGGCGCCGGGCTTGGCGACTTCGCCCATGACGTAGACGACGTGGCCGCCGCTTTTCACCTCCTCGACCTCATGCGGGACGAAGACCGTGGTGCCGGCCTGCAGCGGCACGTTCAGCGCCTGCCGGCCGCTGTCGAGAAAGCCCTTGAGGTTGAACAGCACCGGCTCCCCGGTCGCCGGCAGGATGCGGATCTGCTCGACCGCGGCATAGCGGGTGACGCCGCCGGCGCGCAGCAGCGCATCCATCACCGTCATGCCGGGCTTGAAAGCATAGGTGCCGGAGGTCGCGACCTCCCCGAATACCCGCACCGCGCCGCCCTCCCCGGCGTCGCCGTGCGATTCCAGGGAGCGGGCATCGAACTCGACCTGCACGTTGCCGATTTGCGGGCTGGCGGGGACGAAGATTTCGTCGAGCGGACGCAGCGGCGGCAGGATGCGGGTGTCGCCGGTGTCGAGATACTTCTTGTAGTCGAAGACGATGACCTGCGGCTGGCCGTCGGGGCCGATGCGGCGGACCTGCATGTGGTCGAGCTGGCCGCCGGGCGCTACCCCGCCCGCGGTGTTGATGGCGATCTGGGCGCTGCTGCCGGCGGGGATTTCGATCTGCCCCGGCTGCTTGACGAAGCCGAGCACGGTCAGCGGCAGCCGGTGCTCCTTGAGCGCAAGGTTGAAGTGGTCGAGGTCGCGGAAGCTGACGGCCAGTGCCGCGCGCACCTTCTCCCGCGCCTGCGCCAGGGTCAGGCCGGCAACGGACACCGGTCCGGCCTCCGGGAGGTCGATGCTGCCGTCGCGATCAACCTTGAACGGATTGGCAAACGCCTCCTCGCTCGGCACCGTTAGCTGCAGCACGTCGCCGACATTCAGACGGACGTCGCCGCCCGCCTGCGCGTGCGTGTCCCCTTGGGCGGCGGCCGGCAGAACGGCTGTCAGCAGCATCAACAGGGCGACCAGCAGGCGGAGGAACTTTCGCACCTAGGTGCACATCGGCAGGGGGGCGGGGGACGGGACCATCTCGTGCAGCACCTGGTCGATGCCGGCGTCGAGTTCGGTCACTGTGATTCGGCTGTCGTCGAACAGCTTGCCGGCAAATTCGCGCTTCGCCCGCGTGGCGGTGATGTCGAGCAGCGCGAGCTTCCCGCTGTATTGCCCGGTGCGGGCAGCCGCTGCGCGCAACGCTTCCAGCCGCCCCAGCGTGCAATTCAGCCGATCGGCCAACGGCGGCGGGGCCGGGAGCGCAGCGACGGCTTCGGGCCAGCGGGCTTCCACCATTCCGCCCTGACCCGGTTCCGGCCAATGCTGGCAGGCGGTGCAGAGAAGGATCGGCAGGATAGCCAGCCAAGGCGTCGGCCCGCGGGTTCCGGCTGGGCAATTCGACCGCGTGTCATGGCCGGGCCTGTCGTGGCGACCCGAGGCCTGCGGTGCGTCATCCGGCAAAGTCCTGGATGACTCGCGGCCAATACGCGGCCGATAATGCAACTTTCTCGCTATCGTTTTGGAACCAGGGACACCGGCCCGAATCATGCCGACGATCATGCCGAAGATCGGCCAGCGAGCGATCGTTGCCGGCTTGCGGCCCCGCATCCTGACCGCATCGACGCGCACATCACCCCGCCGTTCGCCGCGAATGGTGCGTTTATCAATGTCGGCGATCGTGGTCACGCGGGCCTCCGGCAGGTTGAATGTCGCGGCCCGAAACAGCAACGGGCATGCCAGGGACCGAACAAGCACCGTGCGCTGGTATCGCACATTCCAATGCATTTTGCGATCTAATTCCGAATCAGGTATATTTATGTTATGGCATGTAACTTGCTCCGGACCAGGGCGAACCCCTTCTCACCACGCGCGGAGACACCGATGTCTGAGGTCTGCCTGCTTCTCGATTCCAGCGGCCCGGGCGGGATCGAGAGTCATGTCGCCGAACTCGCCGCCGGTCTGCGCGCCGCGGGCGACACCGTGTGCGTCCTGTTCCTGAAGGATCACGGCCCGCATCCGCTGCGGACTCGCCTGGACGCCGAGGGCATCGGCTGGGAGACCCTGGCCGGCGGCCTTTTACCCTTGGTCCGGCGCCTCAGCGGCGCGAAGCGGCCGGCAGTGCTGCACACGCATGGCTACAAGGCCAATCTGCTGGGCCGCCTCGCCGCCCTGCTCACGCATGTCCCGGCGGTGGCGAGCTATCATGCCGGCGAGAAGCCCCCTGGAATGCTGGCGTGGTATGACCGTGCCGATCGCTGGACGTCGTTCCTGGGGGGGCGGATTGCAGTGAGCCGGCCGATCCTGGCGCGGCTGCCGTTCGGCGGGCGGCTGGTGCCGAACTTCGTTGCGGTCCCGCCGCGGGTCCCGGCGCCGGCTGAGCGGAATGTCGTGGCCTTTGTCGGCCGGATGTCGATGGAGAAAGGCCCGGACCTGTTCTGCGTTCTGGCTGCGGCGGCGCCCGGGCCGGAGTATGTCGCGTTTGGCGGCGGCCCCATGCTGGATGCATTGAAAGCGGTGCACGGCGGCAATGTCACCTTCCATGGTCCGCGCGCAGGGATGGACGGCGCCTGGTCCGGCATCGGCCTGCTGGCGGTAACCTCTCGCGCCGAGGGTCTGCCTCTCGCGGTATTGGAGGCGATGGCGAACGGCGTGCCGGTCGCGGGCTTCGCCGTCGGCGCCCTGCCGGATGTGATCGAGGACGGCGTGAATGGATACCTGGTTCCCGAGGGGGATATCCAGGCCCTGGCCGATCGAATCAATCGCTGGCGGGCACTGGACGCCCCCGGCCGCGCGGCGTTGTTGTTGGCCGCTCGCGAAACGGTCACCACGCGGTACGGCCGGGCGGCGGGGGTGGAAGCGATCCGCGCCTGCTACGCCCGGCTGCGCGGGCGCCGCGGGATCAGGTTTGCCGTTCCGGGCGCTGCCCCGGCGATGTTCCGGTCGCTGTAGGCCCGGAACGGCGGCCTGCCTCCGGCGGCCCGTTATGGCCGCCGAGCTAATCCATCAGGATGCGACGCTTCTACCGTGCCATCCGGGCATTTATCTGGAAAGCTACGGGTAAACGCCCCATGGCTGTCAGGATAAGCTGCGGCCGGAGAAAAGTTTGGCCGAGGCGTCGTTCACTCCTCGTCATGGCCCGGCTTGTCCGGGCCACCTATCGCGGCAGGGTGCTGGCATAGCTGGCCCGGACAAGCCGGGCCATGACGAGTGGGGAGAATGCCATGCTCCGCCGGCCCCGGGCCTCCGCCTGATTGCACGCCCGGTAATCGGGCAATGGATTCGAGGAGCTCTGGCCCTTGGCGGGGCCAGGGGGAAGCTAACGGATTTCGGGGCATCGATCCGACGGGGCCACAGGTCGCACATGACGTTGTGAAAGGCGTCTTATTTTGCGAGCGGCGCCCCAAAGGCACTGGCATGTCGGTTGCTCTGCCAGCCTCGCGAGACGGTTTGCCCGGCGCGGGATAGGAAGAACCTGCCGGTCCGGCATGTCGAGGTGTGAAACTGATTTTTCGGGGAGGCAGCATGAACGCAGTTGAACGGATTCCGATATACCTTCTTACGGTCGCGCTGATCGTTATTGAGGTCATCACGCGGGTCGCCGGCGGACCGGCGCCACATCAATTTCTTAACCCGCTCAATGTGCACCCGGACTTCACGGTTGCAGCCATTGCCGGCACGCTTATCGCGGTGCGGCGTGCGGACCTGTTGCCGGCACTGCTGCTGGGCCTGGCTTTCGAAGCGCTGCGGATGATGTTCCTGGCATGGCACCACGTTTCCTTTGGCAGGTCGCTGACGAGCACGGGGGTGGGGTTCTGCTGCGCCTTTCTCATGCTCACAGTGTTGCGTGCCATGAGAACCCGCGGCGCCGAGCGCTGGAAGGCATTGGACACGGCGGCGATCGCATTTGCGTTGCCGGCGACCATTCCGTTGCTGGCATTCTTCCTCTGGCTAACGACGCTTTTTCTTCCCCATGCCTATGATCTCAATCTCTATGCCTTCGACGCCCTGCTGCCGGTTCCGGCAGCGCAGATCCTCGCGCTTAGCTTTTTCCACTACCCCTCGCTCGAGCAAGTCTTCTGGTTCGTCTATCACGCCCTGATCGGCGTGCTGGGTATCTATATTGTCCTTGAGCGCAAGCCTGACGGGCAACTCGGCGGCCACCTGATGAGCCGGTGGCTGATGGCCGGATGCCTTGGCTATATACTTTACTTTATGCTTCCCGCGGTCGGTCCCGAAGTGGTCTTCGGCGGCGTGTTTCCGTTCAATATGCCGGACCCGAACCATGTCAGCCTGTCCGCCCTGTCTCCGTCAGGCGATTATCCGCGCAGCACAATTCCATCCCTGCACGCCACGTGGGCTTTCCTGATCGTGCTGGCGGCCCGGAAGATGTCGCTGCCTGCCCGGGTCGGCGCGCTGATGTTCATGATCGCGACGCTGATTTCGACGCTCGGCCTGCGCCAGCACTACCTCATCGACCTGGTGGTGGCCGTGCCGTTCGCCGTTGCGATCGAGGGACTTGCCTCATTCTCCAGCGCCGGGTCCAGTAACCGGTGGTGCGCCACGGCCGCACTCGGAGGCATGGCGATGACCCTCGCCTGGATGCTGGCGCTCCGCTATGGCGTCGAGGTATTCCGCGCCGCTCCTTGGCTTGCCTCTACGCTGGTGGTTTGCACCCTAGCCGCTTCGGGTTGGTTGATTTCCCGTCAGAGCGCTGCCCGGCTCCCGCTCGGGAGCCTGACCTGGAGGAGGAGGACCGGGGTTGTGATCCCCGTGTGACGGAGCGGTGTTGCACGGAACGGCTTCACCGAGGCGAGCCGTGTCAATGCCGAGTTGACCCGGCTGGAAGTCTCCCTTTGTTTGGCGGACCTGCGGTCGCTCGCCGGAACATCAACGAAGGGAGACCACCATGCAGTTCCGGGCGATTCTGCGGATCGACCGGCGGCCCACGGCCGGCATGAACCGACCCTTAGACGAAGTAACCAGGCCCTTGCGGTCCTTGGGGTGGCGATCGGGCCCTTTGACCCGGTCGAAGGTGCGCCCGACGATCCGTCGCTTTGGCAGCTCGATAAATCCCATGATCTGCCGGCCAGACCTCGCTGAGCCTGATCCGGCTCGCTTCGTAGGCGGCGCGATGGGTTTCATCGTCGGCATATCCGCCAACGGCTAAGGCGAGTTCAACCCATGGCCTGTTTCGGCTGACGGCCTTCAGCAAGGCCGGCAGGGCATCACGATCCTTCACGCCGGCCGTGGCGGCCTTGGCAACTTGACCGAAAAATCAAGCGTGTTGACCGCGATTGCGCTGGCCGCTGACCTTCTTGCCTGCGTCGCATACTCCGGGGCAATCCGCCTCGGCGGCTTTAAGCGGCTGGCTGTCAACGATGAGGCAGGTAGGCCCGTCCGCAGCCCCGGAGCGCGCAGCCAGGGCGATAACGAAAGCTCTTATGGCGTTGATTGTTGGTCTTCGCGAGGCGGGCCGGCCTCACCCCGTCATGGCGGGCGTAGGCCCCATGGGCGTTAAATTAGTGTGCTCGCGAGGCGATTGCCCCCTGACCGTCATGGCGGGCGGAGGCCCGCCATCCACGCCTTGGCTGCGGCCTGCACCCGCGGAAGGCGTGGATGCCGACCTTCGTCGGCATGACGAGGGGAAACACTGCCGCCGGGGTGCTATTTTAACGCCTACGGCGCGCAGGCCCGCCATCCACGCCTTGGCTGCGGCCTGCACTCGCGGAAGGCGTGGATGCCGACCTTCGTCGGCATGACGTTTTCGCGTTCCGCAGTGCAACGGGTGCTTACCAACAACCAACGCCACAAGAGCCATAAAGAAAGCCCCGGCCGCCCCCAACACCATCAAGCCGATCGGCAGATCGGCTGGTAGATGGCGCCCATGAGGTCGTAGGCGGCCCGGCGCGTCGGCTGGTAGACCAGCGCCCGGATGCGCAGCGCGACGGAGCGGAAGCGGTGGCCGTCGGCCTCGGCGATCTCGGCGCGGGCGGCGCAGATGCGGGCCTTGAAGCCGATATCGGCGGTGGGATCTTCGGCCAGCGCCGCCAGGCGGTGGCGTTCGGCGATCAGGCGCATCGCCATGACTCGCAGATCCATCTTGGCGGTCAAATTGCCCGGGCGGTGCATCAGGTAGTCGGCGAGAACCCGCGGCACCACGCCAACCGGCGCGCGGGCGGCAAGGGTCAGCCACAGGTCCCAGTCCTCGGCGGAAGCCAGCCCGGTGTTGAATCCGCCCACTTGCTGAAGCAGGTCGGTCCGCGCCACGACCGTGGAGGTGCCGACGAGGTTCTCGGCATACAAAGTCGCGACCGGCCGGTCGAGAATGAACGAGTCTTTCGCAGTTCCGAGGCGGGCGGCAAAGCGCGGCCAATAGGCGAAGCAGCCGCCGCGATCCTCGTTGCTGGTCGTGATGTGGCGGTAGTCGGTAAAGGAAAAGCCGATCTCCGGGTGCGCGCGGTGAAGCGCGAGCTGGATGTCCAGTTTGCCGGGCAACCAACGGTCATCGGCGTCCAGGAAGGCGACCAGCGGCGCCCGCACCGCACCGATGGCGAGGTTGCGGGCGCGCGAAGGACCGGTCTTCGACCCGTGCATAAAGCGCACTCTGTGATCGGCCACCGCCAGTTCGCCCAGCCAGGCCAGGGTTCCATCGGTCGAGCCGTCGTCCACCACCAGGATCTCTACATTTGGATTCGGCCCGATCGACGCAACGGCGGCCGGAAGCCATTGGAGAGCATCGCGTGTCGGGATGATCACGCTGACTTCAGGCCGGGTCGTCATCAGGGGATGCCTCATTCTTCGCTGGCTGCCGCTGCCGCGCCGGCAGGCGCTGGCATTATTGCAAAAGTTACGCCACTTTTATGGCCCTTAGTCGTCGCATTTTGCGAGGCTTTTTGCTCCCGCGCCTGGCTGAATGTTTCGGATGCGGTGGCATGGCCGATGCAGTTATGCTGCCGTCGCCGTCCGCACCGGATGGCTTCGCCGAGGACTCGCCGCCATGTCAGCCAGCGCACCGCCGATCGGCCCCGTGCCCGAGCCGCTTGCCATCCTGTACGTGCTGGATGCCTTCCCGGTACTGTCGGAAACCTTCATCACCAATGAGATACGGGCGATGCGGCGGATGGGGCACCGGATCGTGCCATTCTCGCTGAGCGATTACACCGGCCCCTGCCAGCCGGAAGACGAGCCGATGAAGGCCGAGGCGCTGCACCTGACGGACGTCTCGACGCTGCGCGCCGCCGCCTTCGCCGGGATGCACCCGCGCGGCATGGCCGCGGCGATACGATTCGCAAATCGCCAGACGGGCATACGGCCGCGGTCGCTGCTGCGCGCCGCCGCCCGGGTCGCCTTGGCCGCCCGGCAGCAGGGATGCTCACATTTGCATGCGCACTATGCCCATGCGACCGCCGCGACCGCCATCGCCGCGGCGGCAATCGCCGGTCTGACCTGTTCGTTTATCGGCCACGGCTTCGACATTTATGGACCGTCCAGCGACCTGCCGCTGAAGCTGGCCTCGGCCGACGTGGTTTTCGCAACCTGCGACGACATGGCGACGGACTTCCGGCGGATGGCGCCGGGTGTGAACGCCCGGATGGTGACCTGCGGCATCGATCCCGATCGCTTCGTTCCCGCCCCGGAGGCCGCCAGCAATGGCCGCCTGCTGGCCATCGGCCGGCTGGTCGAGCAGAAAGGCTATCCCGTCCTGTTCGATGCCCTGTCCAGGCTGCCGGCTGATCGCCGACCGGTCGTCGATGTCGTCGGCGGCGGGCCGCTGGAGGAGGAGCTGAAGCAGCTCGCGATCCGCGCGGGTGTCGGCGACAGCGTGACGTTCCTCGGGCGCATGCCGTCAGCATGGATCGCGCAGGAAGGACCGCGCTACCAGGGCTTTGTCGCGCCGTACGTGGTGTGCAGGGACAACGACAAGGACACCAGTCCCGTCGCGGTGAAGGAGGCGCTGGCGATGGGATTGCCCGTGGTCGCGTCCCGCCTGATGGGATTGAAGGAGAGCGTCAACGCATCCTGCGGCCGGCATGTCGAGCCGGGCGATGCCGCGGATCTCGCCGATGCCATCGGCTGGCTGGCCGGGCTGACCGCGGCGCAGCGCCAGGCGCTGGGCGCCGCCGGGCGGCAGCACGCGCTGGCCAGGTTCACCCTGGCGGCCCAGGCGGCAGGCAATACCGCGGCGATCCGCGAGGCTCAGGCGGCAAGGACGCAGCGATGCGCCGCCTGACCGGTTTCGTCGAGCTGATCCCGAGCGGGCTGCGCGCGACGTTTTTCTATGCGGTGGCGATGGCCTGGATCAAAGGCCTGTCCATGGTGACGATCCCGGTGCTGACGTCGATGCTGACGCCGGCTCAGTTCGGCCGTCTGGAGCTGCTGTCGTCGGCCGCTGAGATCGGCGGGCTGATCACCGGCGCCGGGCTGGTCGATACCCTGTTCCGCTTCGCTTCGGCCCCGGGTGCGGCCGGACGGCGAGCGGGCGCGGAGGTCACCGGGCTGTCGCTGTTCATCGCATGCGCGGGCGTCGTGGCAGTCGTCTTCCTGTCCCCGGCGATCGCGGCGGCGATGCCCCTGGCGACACCACCCGGCGACATCGTTCTGCTGGGCATCGCGGTAGCATTGGATTCGACCATCGGAGTTCCGCTCGGCTGGCTGCGGATGCACCAGCGGGCCGGTGCGTTTGCCGCCTTGTCAATGGCGCGGGCCGCGCTGCAGTCCGCGCTGCTGGTGGTGCTGGTCGTCACCGGCCATGGCGTCGCCGGCGTGCTGTGGGCCGGCTGCATGACGACTTTGATCGCCGCCTCGGTGCTGACAGTCCGGCAGAAGCGCGAGACCGGCATCGTGTTCGCTCCGCGCGCCAGCCTGCGGCTGCTGGCCTACGGGCTGCCGCTGATTGGCAGCGGGCTGGCGGCGTTCGTGCTCGGCACGGCGGACAGGTGGCTGCTGGCGGGAACGGTTTCGGCGGCATCGCTCGGGCAATACGGGTTGGCCGCGAAGATCGCGATGATCACCGCGCTGCTGGCCCAGCCGTTCGAGATGTGGTGGTACCCGCAGCGCCTCGGACTGGTGAGCACGCCGGAGGGGCTGGCGCGGTCGAGCCGGGTCGTCAGCGCCGGGGCGGCGGGACTGCTGTGCGCCGGCGCGGCGACCGCGCTGGCCAGCCCGTGGCTGATCACCCTGCTGGCGCCGCCGAGCTATGCTCCGGCACAGATGATGGTGCCGTTCCTGGTGCTGGCGCTGGTGCTTCAGTTGCTGAGCAGCATGGCGAATGCAGGGTGTTACGCCCGGAACACGAGCAACCTGACCATGGGGATCACCGCGGTCGCGGCGGCGATCACGCTGGCGCTTTATCTGCTGCTCATCCCGCGGATGGGAGTGTACGGCGCGATCGCCGCGACGGTGGTGGGGCAGGCGGTGCGGTTGGCGATGTTCGCGGTCGTCTCCCAGCGGACGGTGCCGTTGCAATGGCCGCTGGTCCGGCTGTCGGCGGTCGCGGTTACCGGTGTAGCGACCGGTGCGGCTCCTCTGGTCCTGGGGATCGATGCGACCGGCGCCGGCGTGGGCGCGGGGGCGCTTGTGGTGACGATTGTGTTGGCAGTGCCGATCATTCTCGGGCGCGGGGGGTTCGGGTCCCTGCTGCGGCGAGTGACCGGTGGGAAGGCGGCGCTGCGGCAGTCCTCCGCGGGGGCGTGATCAACCACGAGGCCGCCGGTCCCACCGCGGAGCGGAAAACCTACCTGCTTGGCTGCTCAGCCACCTGCACCTCCTGACGGTGCCACCAGCCCCCGCCCAGCGCCTGGAAAAGCGCCGCCGTGTCAGCCAGCCGCGCCGCTTGCGCCTGAACCAGCGCCAGCCGCGCCTGGGCGTATGTGTTCTCGGCATTCAGCACCGCCAGATAGGCGATCTGGCCAAGCGCGAGCTGCCGCCGCACGATGCCCAGGCTGCGTGCCGCCGCCCGTTCGGACGCCGCCGCGGCCTTCATCGCATCGGCATCCGACTGCAAGGCCCGCAGCGCATCGGCGACGTTCTGGAATGCCGTCAGCACGGTGCCGCGATACTGCGCGGAGGCCTGGTCGAACTGGGCCTGGGCGGCGCGCTGCTTGTGGAGCAGGGTAAAGCCTTCGAACACCGGCTGCGTCAGGCCGCCGGCCAGGGTCCAGAAATTGGTCCCGGGCGTGAACATGTTCGACACGCTGTTGGCGCTGTTGCCGACCTGGGCAGAGAGCGTGATCTGCGGCAGGCGGGCGGCGATCGCCTGGCCGATATCGGCGCTGGCGACGTGCAGGTTCGCCTCCGCCTGGCGCACATCCGGCCGCTGCTTCACCAGATCGGACGGCAGGCTGACCGGCAGGTCCATTGGCATCTCCAGGCCGGCGAGGTCGAAGGTCTGCTCGATCTCCTGGCTCGGGTAGCGGCCGGCGAGCGCGGTCAACGCGTCGCGCTGCTGCGCAAGCTGTTTCTGCAACGGCGGCAAATTCAGTTGCGCCTGGGCGAGCGCAGCCTCCTGCGCCGCCACGTCGGCCCCCGCCGTCTGCCCGAGCGCCTGCTGCTTGCGCAGGATGGCCAGCAGATCGGTTTCGACGCGGATTGCGTCCTCGGTGGCGGCGACCTGGCCGCGCAGGGAGGCTTCCTGGATGGCACCGGCGACAACGTTGGAGGTCAGGGTCAGCCAGGTGGCCTCCAGCATGAAACGCTGGTTGTCCGCCTGTGCCTGCAACGATTCGACCGCTCGGCGGTTGGACCCGAACACGTCCGGGACGAAGGAGATATTCAACTGCGGGGTGATCAGGCTGTAATACGGATTGCCCGTCGCCGAGGCCGGCGAAACCGACGCGGTCGGCGTCAGGTTGCGGCTGGCGTTCAGTTCGGCGGACGCCGTCGGATAGTAGTAGCCCCGCTGCGCGGCGACGTTCTCCTGCGCCTGCCGCAGCGCCGCCCGGGCCGCGGGCAGGTTGGGATTCGCCGCCAGGGCCTGTTTCACCAGAGTATCGAGCGGCTCCGAATGGAACAGGTGCCACCAGTCGGCCGGGATGTCCTCGTTCGGAACGAAATGCTGTGCGATCCCGCCCGGCCCGGGCACCGCCGCGGTCTGCTCGGGCAACGGCGCGGCGGTGTAGCCGGAGACCGCGGGCGGAGCCGGAGTCTTGAAGTCCGGTCCGACAGTGCAGGCGGCCGGCAGGCACAGCGCCGGTGCAAGCCGCAGGAGTGCGCGCGGGATCATCCGGATCATTCCGCAGGCTCCTCAAGTGCCGCAAGCTCATCCCGCGCCTTGGCCCGGGTTGAAAACACGTCGATCAGCACCGGCAGAAAAATCAGTATCAGGATCGGCGCCAGCAAAATCCCGCCGACAACCACCAGCGCCAGCGGCTTTTGCACCTGCGAGCCGATGCCGGTCGACACCGCCGCCGGCAGCAGCCCGACGCAGGCGACGACGCAGGTCATCAGCACCGGCCGCATCTGGATCTGCCCGGTGCGCAGGATCGCCGCCGTGCGGTCCAAGCCGGCCTCGATCGCGGAATTATACGCTGTCAAGACGATAATCCCATCCATAGCGGCGATGCCGAACAGCGCAACAAAGCCGATGGCGGCGGAAACGCTGAACGGAGTGTCAGTGAAGTACAGGGCGAATATCCCGCCGATCAACGCCATCGGAATGACGCTCGCCGACAGCAGCATATCGCCCAGCGAGGCGAAGTTGATGTACAGCAGCATGCAGATCAAGACGATCGCGATCGGGATCACCACGGCCAGCCGGGCAATCGCCTCTTGCAGATTGCCGAATTCGCCAACCCATTCGAGGTGGTAGCCGCCGGGAATGGCGACTGCTTCGTCGACTTTTTTCTGTGCCTCCAGAACGGTGGTGCCGAGGTCGCGGCCGCGCACGCTGAATTTGATGGGGATGTAACGTTCCTGGCCTTCACGGTAGATGAACGACGCGCCCGTGGTCAGCTTGATCGCGGCAACATCGGTCAGCGGAATCTGCACGGTGCCGGACCCGTTCGGATTCGCCACGCCAATCAGGATGTGGCGGATCGCATCCAGGCTCCCCCGGAATTGCGGGGCCAGGCGGACGATAATCGGGAAATTCCGGTCGGAACCGTTTTCGTACACAGCCCCTGCGGCCTGACCGCCGATGGCGGCCTGGATTGTCGTGGTGACATCGTTCGGCGCCAGTCCGTAACGGGCCGCCTTCACCCGGTCCACATCGATCAACACCGAGGGCTGACCCAGCGATGTCAGCACGGCCAGATCGGCCACACCCGGAACGGTCGCCATCACGTCCCTGATCTTGTTCGCGGTCTTTTCAAGCAAGTCGAGATCGCCACCGTACAGCTTGATCGAGTTCTCGCCCTTCACACCGGACGCCGCCTCCTCCACGTTGTCCTCGATGTACTGGGAGAAGTTGAAGTCCACACCGGGAAATTCCTCGGTGAGTTGCTTTGTCATCATGTCGGTCAGGCGGTCCTTGTCGATGCCCGCCGGCCAGGTGTCGAACGGCTTCAGCGGCACGAAGAACTCGGCATTGAAGAACCCGGTCGCGTCGGTGCCGTCGTCCGGCCGCCCATGCTGCGAAACGACCGTGACAACCTCCGGGTAGGACTTCAGGATGGTCCGTATCCGGTCGACATAGGGACTGCCGGCTTCCAGCGATATGGAGGTGGGCATGGTCGCCCGGATCCACATGTTGCCTTCTTCCAGCTTGGGCAGGAACTCCATCCCCAGGGTGCGCACCGCCAATCCGGCAAACACCAGCAGAACGACGAGCGCGCCGAGTGTAACGATCCTGTTGGCGACCGCGAAGGCGAGCGTCGGCTCGTAGATCCTGTGCAGGATGCGAACCGGCCAGGTGTCCTTCTCGCTTTCCTGGTCATGCAGGAACAGGGCGCTCAGTGCGGGGGTCACGGTAAACGTCGCGATCAGGCCGCCGACGATGGCGTAGGCATAGGTCTTGGCCATCGGGCCGAAGATGTGGCCCTCGATGCCGCTCATGGTGAACAGCGGCACGAAGCCGGCGATGATGATGGCGGCGGAGAAGAATATGCTCTTGTTCACCTCGGTCGCCGCGTTGGCGATGACGGCGAAGCGCCCGCGCAGTTCAGCCGCCGCCCGGGTCCGGTGCACCACCGGGGAGCGTTGGAAGCGCAGCGATGGAGGCTGCGACAAGCGCCGGGTGATGTTTTCCACCATGATCACCGTGGAATCCACCACCAGACCGAAATCGATGGCGCCGACGGAGAGCAGGTTGGCCGACTCGCCCAGCAGCAGCAGCAGCGCAATCGCGAAGGACAGCGCGAACGGGATCGTCGCCGAGGTGATCAGCGCCGCCCTCACGTTGCCCAGGAAGATCCATTGAATGAAGAAAATCAGCACCATGCCCGTGGCCATGTTGTGCAGCACGGTGCGAGTGGTGATGTTGATCAGGTCGGCGCGGTCGTAGATCTTCTCGATACGCACGCCCGGCGGCAGGATGTTGGAACTGTTGATCTTCGCGATCAGCGCCTCGACCCGCCTGATCGTTGGCAGGCTTGCCGCGCCGCGCCGCATCAGCACGATGCCCTGGACGATGTCATTGTCGTCGTCCTGCCCGGCGATGCCGAGCCGCGGCTGGCTGCCGATTTGTACCGTGGCGACATCCCGGATGAAAACCGGCGAGCCGTTGTTCTGCGCCAGCATGGTGTTGCCGATGTCATGCATCGAATCGATCAGCCCAAGGCCGCGGATCACCGCCGCCTGAGCGCCGAAATTCACTGTCTGGCCGCCGACATTGACGTTCGCGTTGTTCAGCGCGGCGATCACCTGCGGAATGGTCAGGCCGTACCGCACCAGCGCGTCCTGGTTGACCGTGACCTCATAGGTTTTCGTCTTGCCGCCCCAGCCGTTGACGTCGACCACGCCGGGCACCGCCTTGAAGCGCCGCTCCAGCATCCAGTCCTGGATGGTTTTCAGGTCCATCACCGAGTAGCCGGGCGGCCCGACAACGCGGTAGCGCATGATCTCCCCGATCGGGCTTTCCGGGGAGATCTGCGGCACCGCCCCGTTCGGCAGCGGCGGCAACTGCGACAGGCGGTTGATCACCCATTGCTCGGCTTCCTCGTAGGTGAAGTCGTAGGTGAACTGCACCTTGATGTCCGAGAGGCCGAACAGCGAGATGGTGCGGATCGCGTTGACGTTCGGGATCCCGGCCATCTGAACCTCGACCGGGATGGTCATGTAGCGTTCCATTTCCTCGGCCGACTGGCCCGGGCTCTGGACGATGATGTCCACCAGCGGCGGAACCGGGTCGGGGTAGGCCTCGATGTTCAGCTTGGTGAACGCGATGACGCCGCCGGCGAACACCGCGATCACAATGAAGAAGACCAGAACGCGCTGTCTCAGCGCGGCTACGATAACGCTGCCCATCGGACGCTCCCGGGTTCAATCGCCGGTGACGGCGCGGTCGATGAAGACGGCGCCGGAGGTGACGATCAGTTCCCCCGGCTTCAGGCCGTCAAGCACCTCGACCATGCCATTGCTGATCCGGCCCGCTTTGAACTGCCGGATTTCCAGGGTCTTCGCCTTGTCGTTGGCGAGCCAGACATGGGTGTCCTCGCCTTCGTAGACGATGGCATTCTCGGGCACGGCTGGAGACGTGACGTCTGCTCCGGTGATGATGCGGAAGCGCGCGAACATCTCCGGCTTCAGCGCGCCGTCGGGGTTTTCCACTTCCGCCCGCACCGGCAGGCGATGCGTGGTGGCGTCGATGGACGCGGCGACGAAGGTCAGCTTCGCCTTGAACACCCGGTCCGGGAACGCGGAAACATGGACCTCGACCGGGTCGCCGATATGCAGACGCGGGGCGTCGTCTTCCCGCGCATTGGCCACCAGCCAGACATTGGACAGGTCGCCGATCATGTAGACAGGGTTGGAGGCGCCTGATGAAGCGCTGACGATGTTCTGTCCAAGGCCGATCTGCTGCTGGACCACGGTGCCTCCGATGGGCGCGGCGACCAGGGTTTCGGCATTGACCTGAAGGATGTCGGGCGTGCTCTCGATCTGGTCGATGTCATGGTCGGACTTGCCGAGGATGCGCATCCGGCTGCGCACCGCCGCCAGCGCGATTTGCGCGGTGTTCAGGCCGCCCTGGGCGTTGGCGAGGTCCACCTGCGCCTGTTGCCAGTCCTTCTGCGCGGCGCCCTGAGCCAGATACAACTCGTGCTGGCGCTTCTCGTTGGTCGCCGCGAGATTGAGCTGCGCCTTCGCGGTCCGCAGGTTGGACACGGCGGTGATCAGGTCGTTCTGCGCCTGCGCCAGCTCGGTGGCCTGGATGCCGAACAGCGGATCGCCGCGGCGGACGGTGTCTCCGGCATGGGCGATCAGCCGGGTGACCCGGCCGGTATAGGGCGAAAACACCGGAGTCACGCGGTCATCGTCGATCGCGATCTTGCCGTCGGTCTGCGAGGCATCCTGGAAGACGCGAACCTCGACGGGCTGGATTTTCAGCGCCGCCCATTGCCTGTCGGTGGCCTGGAAAGCCTGGCCCACGACCTGAGACGCGGACTCGTCCGAGGCCGCTTCACGCTCGCCGAAGCCCAGCATGTGGAACGCGGCGGGGGTGGCGATGAAGCCGGCGATGAGCAACGCGATGGCAAAACCCAGCAGACTGAATTGCGCACGCGGATGCAGCCGCCGGGCGGGTTTCGGCGGCGGATGCTCGACTTCGGCCGGGCGGTTCTGCTGGTCCATTCTTTACCCTCGATCCGATCAGGCGGCCGGCCTGACGCTGCGAACCAGGAGAGACGCGATACGCCCGGGGATGGGTTCGCGCTGTCGGCCTGGTTCGCCATCCGACTATCCGACGGCCTTTGTTTTGTCTCGTGTTTTCACGGGGCGGGGGCGGGGAGATTTGTGTCATTTCAATGAACCTCGCTCGGCGTTGGCCTCAACCCGGGCAGCCTGTGGCGGCATGCGCGTCCCGTATCACTGGAGCACGAACCTGCGGCCGGTGTTTGTCGCCTCGCCGGTGCGCCGCGGCTGGGGTAGATCTTTGTTTTCCCATCGCGTTTCGACGAAGAGCGCGCAGAGATGGATTGAATCGATGTCGGGCGGGAGGCTTAGAAAATGGCTGTTATGGCGTTGGTTGTTGGTAAGCACCTGTTGCACTGCGGGACGCGAAAACGTGTTGCCGACGAAGGTCGGCATCCACGCCTTCAGCGGGTGCAGGCCGCAGCCAAGGCGTGGATGGCGGGCCACCGCCCGCCATGACGGGGTGAGGCCGGCCCGCCTCGCGAAGACCGACAATCAACGCGATAAGAGCTTAGAAAATACTACTCTGCGTGCTCTGCACCCCGCTCTGCGCGCTACCATGCAAATACCCGCACGGGCACGCGCCTGTGGACATCATGGCGGGCGCAGGCCCGCCATCCACGACTTCGCTCGCGTCATCTCCGCAAGGCGTGGATGGTGGCCCTACGGCCACCATGACGTCCGACCTGACGCCGGCGATATTTGCCGTCATCGTGGTGCGGCCACCGCCGCTGGTTGGCTCTGCGTCGAATCGCGGACTTTGTGCGCACACCTGCGAGGCCAGTTGGCACGCTCAGCCGAACCCGGCCGCTTCGCACTCGCACAATCACCCGCCCCGGGCTACAAACTTCCTTTGTTCCCCGCGCAGGGTGGCGAAAGCGAAGCGGAACAAGAAGGCGGCGTGACGCTCGCCGGGGAGGACAGGCATGGCGGTGAAACTACCGGGGCTGTTGGCCGCGATTTTCCTGATGGCCGCGCCGGCGCTCGCGGCGGATGCCCCGGCTGTCGGGGACGGCGACTGGATCGCGCCCGAATTCCGCTTCCACACCGGCGAGACCCTTCCGGCACTGCGGCTGCATTACACAACCGTCGGCAAACCGGGCGGCGAGCCGGTGCTGATCCTGCATGGCACTGGCGGCAGCGGCGCCGGGATGCTCTCCCCCGGTTTTTCCGGCGAGTTGTTCGGTGCCGGGCAGCCGCTGGACGCAGCCAAGTATTTCATCATTCTGCCGGACGCGCTGGGGGCGGGGCAATCGGCCAGGCCGTCGAACGGACTGCGGACGCAATTTCCTCACTACGATTACGATGACATGGTGCTGGCGCAGTATCGCCTGGTGACCGAGGGCCTGGGCATCCGGCACCTGCGGCTGGTGCTCGGCAACTCCATGGGCGGGATGCATGTGTGGGTCTGGGGCGAGACCTACCCGGGTTTCATGGATGCGCTGGTGCCGATGGCGTCTCAGCCGGCGGAGGTGTCCGGCCGCAACTGGATGACGCGGCGGATGCTGATCGAGTCGATCCGTCAGGACCCCGCCTGGAACAACGGGAATTACTCGGCGCAGCCGCCGTCGCTGCGGCTGGCCAACGTGTTCATGGGCATCGCCACCAGCGGCGGAACCCTGGCGTACCAGGCCCTGGCGCCGACGCGGGAAGCCGCCGACAAGCTGGTGGATGCAAGGCTGGCGGCCCCTGCACCGGCGGATGCGAATGATTTCATCTACCAATGGGACGCCTCCCGCGACTACAACCCCGCGCCCGGGCTGGAGCGCATCGAGGCGCCGGTGCTGGCGATCAACTCCGCTGACGACGAACGCAATCCGCCGGAGACCGGAATCATGCAGCGGTCGATGCAACACGTGAAGAACGGCCGGTTGCTGCTGATCCCCGCCAGCGCCGAAACCCGCGGCCATGGCACCACAGGCATGGCGGTGTTCTGGAAGGAGGCGTTGCGCGATTTTCTGAACAACCTGCCGGCGCGGGGTCCATAGCAACTACCGCGGCGGCGCGGCCTTGATCAGCCCCGCCAGATACTCCGCCAGCTTCTCGGTCTGGCGGCGAATATCCGGTACTGCCGTCATCTCCCAGAACGTGCCCTTCGTCACCGGCCCCACCGCGAACAGCCGCCGGGAAATCGCGCCCTGGCGATTCAAAAGCGCGCAGTTCCCGGTGACCTCCAGCCCGAGCCGCAGAGGGTCGGGCCGCACCACGCCATCGCGCAGCAGGTCGCGGATCAGAGGCTCCTGGATCCGGTCGTAATCCGCACCCGGACCGGCGCAGTTCACGACCCGGGACACCGTGATGGCCGCAAGACCGTCCTGCCGTCGCGGCCGATACGAAACCTCCACCTGAGCATCCTTGACCGCATAGTCGTGCACGCGCCCGACCAGCACCCGGAACTGCCCGCTGGCCCGCGCGGCATCGATCCGGTCCGCTACCTGAGCCGCCATGCGATGCCTGTGCACGTCCCACCAAGGCCGCAGATGGCGCAGGAACCGCTTGCGGTCCTGTAACGGCATCGCCTGCCAGACATCCACGGTGAACGGCCGAAGCTCATCGATCACCGGTTGCCATCCGCTGCCCTGAGCCGCCGCCCGATCCGCTTCGGTGCGCAGGAATCGCGTCAATGCGTTTACCGCGGTCGGATACGGCTCATGCTCCGGTGCCGGAACCGGCACCCCCGCATGCCGGCGCGGCAACAACCCCCGCCGCGACAGCGCGTAAACCGGCCCGCGATGGCCGCGGTCAAGCAACGAAATCACCGCGTCCACCGTGGTCAGCCCGGTGCCGATAAGCAGCACCCCTGCCCCCGCATCCAAATCCGCCAATGCATCAGGCCCCCAGGGATCGGCCCGATAAAACGGCGTGTCGTAAAATCCCGCATTGGCGATCGGCATCGGCTCCGGCGGGAAATTGCCGATGGCCAGCACCGCCATATCCGCCTGCACTGTCCGCTCGCGATCCAGGGTCAGCACCATCGGCTGAGCGGACCGGTCCAGCGCCAGAACGTCGCCCTTCACCAGTTCCAGCCTCTCTCGCCCGCTGCGTTTGATCTCCTCGTTCAGCAACGCGCGCACATAGGCGCCGAACAGGTGGCGCGGCGCGAAGGTCTGCGGCCCGGGTTGCGCGCCGCCGCAGGCCTCCGCCGGCTGCCGCTTCAGCCAATCGAGGAAATCGGCGGGACGATCGTGGAACGCGCTCATGCGCGCGGCGGGCACGTTGAGAATGTGGTTGGCGTTGGGGGTGGCGTAGGCGAGGCCGCGGCCGAACTGGCTGTTGCGCTCGATCAGAACCAGGCGGGTGTGCGCGGGGCAATGGCGCAGCAGGTGCAGCGACAGCAGGGTGCCGCTGAATCCGGCGCCGATAATGGCAATCGTCGTCATGAATGGCCCATACCGTTAGTCCCACTATCTGTGTTCGTAGCTCAAATTGCGCGCGCCTCGCCGCCGTGTATAACGAATTCCCACCCGACAGGAGCCTTGCATGACCGATACCCCGCCCGCCGCGGAAGCCGCCGATATCCTGTGGTTCATGCCGACCCATGGCGACGGTCGCTATCTTGGCACGGAAATCGGGGCGCGGCACGTCACGTTGGGGTATCTCAGCCAGATCGCCCGGGCGGCCGACGAACTCGGCTATTTCGGCGTCCTGCTGCCTACCGGCCGGTCGTGCGAGGATTCCTGGGTGATTGCGTCGGCCATGGTGCCGCTGACCCAGCGGCTCCGTTTCCTGGTTGCGGTGCGGCCCGGTTTGTCCGAGCCGACGATGACCGCGCGCATGGCGTCCACACTCGATCGCCTGTCCGGCGGGCGCGTGCTGATCAACGTGGTGGCCGGCGGCGATCCGGTGGAGATGCACGGCGACGGCGTGTGGTTCGGCCATGGCGAGCGCTACAAGGCGACGGCTGAATACCTCAAGGTCTGGCGGGCTTTGATGCAGGGCGAGACTGTCGATTTCAGCGGCGGCCATGTCCGGCTGGAAGGCGGCAAGCTGCTGTTTCCGCCGGTGCAGACGCCGTATCCACCGTTATATTTCGGCGGCTCCTCGGAGGCCGGGCAGGACGTGGCGGGCGAGCACTGCGACGTGTACCTGACCTGGGGCGAGCCGCCCGCCGCCGTCGGCGAGAAGCTGGCCGAGGCGAAGCGGCGCGCGGCGGCGTTCGGGCGCAGTTTGTCGTTCGGCATCCGGCTGCACATCGTGGTGCGGGAAACCGCCGAGCAGGCCTGGCAGGAAGCCGAGTCGCTGCTGCGCTATGTCGATGACGAGGCGATCGCATTTTCCCAGCGCACCTTCGCGCGGTTCGATTCCGTCGGCCAGCAGCGCATGGCGAGCCTGCACAATGGCCGCCGCGACAAGCTGGAGATCAGCCCGAACCTGTGGGCCGGCGTCGGCCTGGTGCGCGGCGGGGCCGGCACCGCGCTTGTCGGCAATCCCGATCAGGTGGCCGAACGGATGCGCGAATACATGGCGCTGGGGATCGACCGGTTCATTCTCTCCGGCTACCCGCATCTGGAGGAATGCTACCGCTTCGCCGAACTGGTGTTTCCGTTGCTGCCGCTGAAGCCGACGACGGGAAATGATCGCGGGCCCGCGCGCAACGCCGGGCCGTTCGGGGAAATCGTCGCAAACGCTGTGACGCCGGCCGGGCTGCAACGGCCGGGGTGATCGCCCATATTCACTCTCTATCGTGGTGTTTATTGATTGACAGGCGGCTCCGGTGCGTATAATACACGGGCTGGGAGCCACGATGCCTCCTTTTGTCAGAACCGGAGGCCGGCATGATCCGTTGCCCTGCGCCGCTGCTTCCATTGATGCAGCCGGGATGTTGTCGCTGATCCGATCGACGGACGGCTGACAGCAACCCTGGCAACGAAAGATTTCGGCCATGAACGTTTGGCGCAACCTGCATAATTTTATACCGACCCCGGCGCAGTCCGGCCGCGTGCCGATGCGGCAGTCCTTCCCGATCGAGGTCGACGGCGTATTCCTCGGCGCCGCGGTCGAGCATGAACTCGGCGTCCGGTTTATCGCGGTGGACGTCCGGGTGACTGAGATGGACCAGAGCATCTGGCCGAACAGCGACTATGCCCAGCGGTCCGCACGCCAGTTGTTCAGGTCGAACCGCTTCTCCCACCGCATTTGAGCCGAGGTCATGCCGAAACAGATCCGACTGAACGCATTCGACATGAACTGCGTCGGCCACATCCAGCACGGGATGTGGACGCATCCGCGGGACCGCTCCACCGCGTATAACACACTCGAATACTGGCAGGATCTGGCCCGGACGGCGGAACGCGGGCTGTTCGACGGCATCTTCCTGGCCGATATCATCGGCGTCTACGACGTCTACAAGGACAGTCCGGCGGCTTCGATCCTGAACGGCGTGCAGATACCGGTGAACGATCCGATGCTGCTGGTGCCGGCGATGGCGGCGGTAACGAAACATATCGGCTTCGGCGTCACCAGCAACCTGACCTATGAACCGCCCTATCTGTTCGCCCGCCGGGCTTCGACCCTGGATCATCTGACGAACGGTCGTTTCGGCTGGAACATCGTCACCGGGTATCTGGACAGCGCGGCGCGCGGGATGGGACTGGGCGCGCAGCCGGACCATGATGCCCGTTACGACATTGCCGACGAGTACATGGAGGTCGTCTACAAGCTGTGGGAAGGAAGCTGGGAAGACGGTGCGGTGTTGCGCGACCGTGCCAACCGCGTCTTCGCGGACCCGGCGAAGATCCACCGCATCGCGCATTTCGGGAAGCATTACCAGGTGGACGCGATCCATCTGTCGGAACCGTCGCCGCAACGGACTCCCGTGCTGTATCAGGCGGGGGCTTCGGCGCGCGGCCGGGAGTTTGCCGCGCGCCATGCGGAATGCGTGTTCGTCAGCGGGCCGGACAAGGAAAATACCCGGCATCTCGTCGGCGATCTGCGCCGCCGGGCGGTGCAGCACGGCCGCGCGCCGACGGATATCGCGGTGTTTCTCGGCCGCACCGCGGTGGTTGGCCGCACCCGCAAGCAGGCGGAAGCGAAATACCACGAGTATCATCGGCACGCGAGCATCGAGGGTGCGCTGGCGCATTTTTCCAGCGCCACCGGCATCGACCTGTCCGGTTACGAACTGGACGAACCGATACGGTATGAGAAGAACAACGCGCTGAACTCCGCGGTGGAAGCGATCACGACGCTCAGCCGCGAGCCCTGGACGCTGCGGCGGATCATCGGCCAGATGGGGCTTGGCGGCCGCACGGCGCCGCTGATCGGTTCGGCTGATGAGGTGGCGGACGAGCTGATTTCCTGGGTCCTGGAAACGGATATCGACGGATTCAACCTCAGCCGGATCGTTACGCCGGAAAGCCTCGAGGACTTCGTCGATCTGGTGGTGCCGATCCTGCAGGAGCGTGGGGTCTATAAGCGGGAATACGCGCGAGGGACATTGCGTGAGAAACTTTTCGGTCATGCGCGGCTGGTGGACACTCACCCCGGCGCGCTGCACCGCCGGCTGCCTCCCAGCCCGCAACGCTCGGCCGCGGAATAGGGGGGCGCGATGAGCTGCTGCATGGACTGGTGGGACCCGTCGATAGCCGGGTTCGCGGAAGACATCCCCTGCAGCGATTGCGTCCGGGTCGAGGGGGATTTCGTTCTGAGGCGCCATCCCATACCTGACGGCACGTTGGCACGGTTGGGCAGTGTCAGCAAGTCATTCGGGCGGGTCAAGGCGCTGAACGACGTAACCCTGGAGGTCGAGCGCGGCGAAATCCTGGGCATCGCCGGTCGTAGCGGTGCCGGAAAGTCCACACTGATCCGTTGCCTGAACGGCCTGGAGAAGCCGGACCGCGGACGCGTCGAAATCCTCGGCCAGGACATCGCCCCCCTTCCCGAACGCTCCCTGCAATCAATACGTCGGCCGATCGGCATGATCTTTCAGCGATTTAATCTCCTGTCCGCCAGGACGGTGGCGGAGAACGTCGCATTGCCGCTGAAGATCGCGGGCATGCCGACCAGGAAACGAGAATTTCGTGTTCAGGAGGTTCTCGCGCTGGTGGGACTGTCCGGCAAAGCATCGTCCTACCCCGCTAAACTGTCCGGGGGCGAGAAACAGCGTGCCGGCATCGCGCGGGCGCTGGCTGCCGAACCGGCACTGTTGTTATGCGATGAGCCGACCGCCGAGCTCGATTCTGAGACGGAACTGTCGATCCTGGATCTGCTGCGCGAGATCAACCATCGCCTCGGCCTGACCATTGTGTTGGTTACGCAAGAAATGAATCTGCTGCGGATGGTGGCCGATCGGCTTATTGTGCTGGATCAGGGACAGATCGTCGAGGAAGGCGATGCATGGCGGGTCTTCACCGCTCCCGCAGCCGAACTGACGCAGCGGCTGATCGGCGGCCAGACCAGCGGACTGCCGGCCCCGATCCGTACCGGTCTTCGCAACGAATGGACCGGGGGCACCGATCTGGTGCTGCGGGTGCAATTGGCCGGAGCGGCGGCGGAAAATCCCGTGCTGGCGCAATTGACTCGCGACCTTGGGGTATTGCCCGTGGTGCTGGATGCCTCCGTCCGGCGGATTCAGGATCATGCGCTGGCCAGCTTTACCGTTGCGTTCCACGATCCCGGCGAACTGCTCGCCCGGCGCATTGGGGAGTACCTGGCGTCCCGCGTGTCGCGGCTGGAAGTTTTGGGCTATGTACAGCAACCGGCTTGAGCTTTTCCTGCCCGCCCTGCTGCAAACGCTGGAGATGACCGCGGCGGCGGGCGCTATCGCCTTTGTCGCCGGCCTGCCGCTGGGTTTGGTGCTGGTCGCCACCGCGCCCGGTGGAATTTGGGAGCGGCGCTGGCTGAACCGCATTCTCGGCGCCATCGTCAATGCTTTCCTGGCGGTTCCCTTCGTTGTTCTGCTGGTGGCATTGATCCCGTTGACCAGCCTGATCGCCGGCACCGCCATCGGCCCCGAAGCTGCTATTCTCCCGCTCGCCATCGGCGCGACGCCCTTTTATGCCCGCGTCGCCGAGGATTCGTTGCGCAACGTAGACCAAGGGCTGATCGACGCTGTGAAGTCCATGGGGGCCAACCGCTGGACCATGGTGCGCGAAGTGCTGGTGCCGGAGGCGCTGCCTAACCTGCTGGCCGGCCTCACGGCCACCTTCACTAAAACCATCGGCGCCTCCGCCGTGGCCGGCGCTTTCGGCGCCGGCGGCCTCGGCGACCTGGCAATCCGTTACGGTTATCAACGTTTTGATGCCGGGGTCATGTTTGCAATCATCATCGGCCTGGTCGCACTTGTTTCAATAACCCAACTCGGCGGCGACCGCCTCGCCCGCCTGTTCGATCATCGCTGAAGAAGCTTACATTACGCATGAAACGACGCAGTCTGATTGCAGCCGCGGCGCCGGTGCCGTTCGCCGCCCGGGGCGCCGAAGCGCCGCTGAAAATCGGCTCCCCGGCCGCCCATTCGGCGACATTCCGGCGCTCGCGATCCAAGCCGCTCAATTGCCAAGGGCGCTTGACGACGTCGCGGTGGCGGAGGTCAGCCTGAGTTACCTGGTCATGTCAGGCGGCGATCCCGATACCGCGTTGCTGACCGACGGCGCCGGGAACCCCCATTATGCGCTGAATTTCGTGCTCCGCGCGGACAGGAAGGACGACCCGATGATTCTGCGGTTTGTCGCTATGTACCGGTCGCCGGAGGTCAAGGCGTTCGTGCTGGAACGTTACGGAAAATATATCATGACGGCGCGGAGGCCTCGCCTACAATCCCGCGAACAACGGCGTCGACAAGTATCGCTCGGCAAACGAAGCGGCGATCCCGACGATCAGCTTGCCGGCATTCTCCTCCCGCCGCGCCAGATCGATCATCGCATGCAGCACCGCCCCGGAGGAAATCCCCACCGGCAACCCCTCGATCGCCGCACACCTGCGCGCCGCGGCGAACGACTCCGCCTCGGACACCGTCCGCACCTCATCCAGAACAGAGCGGTCCAGCACCGCCGGCGTAAATCCGGCGCCAATCCCCTGGATGCGATGCGGCCCCGGACTGTCTCCCGACAGCACCGCGCTCTCCTGCGGTTCGACGCCAACGATCTTCAACCCTGGCCGCCGGTGCTTCAACCCGCGCGCAATCCCGGTCAACGTGCCGCCGGTCCCGACACCGCCGACGACGAAATCCACCAGCCCGTCGGTATCCGCCCAGACCTCCTCCGCCGTCGTCGCCTCATGTGCCGCCGGATTGGCCGGGTTATCGAACTGCCGGGCGATCCACGCGCCCTCGGTCCGGCTCAAAATGGCGTCCGCCCGGGCGATCGCGCCCGGCATTCCCAGCTTCGCCGGAGTCGATTCGACCTGCGCGCCCAACAGCCGCAGCAGCTTGCGCCGCTCCACCGAAGCGCCCTCCGGCATTACCACGATCAGCTTGTAGCCCTTCGCCGCAGCGACAAACGCCAGCGCAATCCCCGTATTGCCCGATGTCGGTTCCACGATCGTCGTCTTGCCGGGCGCGATCTCCCCGGCCAGTTCCGCCGCCTCCACCATCGCCAAGCCGATGCGGTCCTTCACCGAGCCGAGCGGGTTGAAGAATTCCAGCTTGAACGCGATATCCGCGTGCAAATCCTCCGCCGCCTTCAGCCGCGGCAGCTTGACCAGCGGCGTCCCGCCGACAAGGTCCAGCACGCTTTCAAACATATGCCCGCGCGGGGTCACCGGCCGGTTCGGCAGGGGGGTGGGCGCGAATTGAGGGGCCGCATCGGCCAGCTTCAGCGCTCGGCGAGGTCTCGGCATGTCAGATCACGAAATTCAACGGCTCGTTCACGGGCTTTCGCAGGCCGGCCGCCGCGGCGCGCTTCAGCAGGTCCTCGATTGTCAAGCCTTCGGCATGCCCGAGAAGCAATCCATCGAACTCGCCCCAGAGCGGTTCAACCACCGCGCGCTGCAACCGCCCGCTGAGGTCAAGGCCGCTTTCCTCCAGGCTGTTCAGGCCCACGGTGATCACTTCCGAAACCTTGATCAGGCGCCCGGGCCGCCCGAGGCGGTAGCCGCCATGCGGACCGCGCGTGCTGTCGAGCAGACGCTCGCGCGACAACGCCTGCAATAACGGCTCCAGCGTTCGCCTGGCCATGCCGGTGCGTTCGGCCAATTCGGCGGCATTCACAACGGTTTCGCTTCCGCTGTGGAAGGCGATGTCAAGGACGATGGCCAGTGCGACCATTCCACGATCCCGGCGCGTGAGCAGCATGTTCGTGCTTTTCTTCCCGTAGAGATATTTCAATTACCGTATAGCGTGTCTCGTAGGATGTCTATCCCTCTGAAGGCCGATTCGCCGGATATCCATGCTCACATTCCCGATCAGCCCGGCTTCCAGCGCATAAGCCGCGCCTCGATTGCCGAGGCGCCGAGGTTGATCGCCAGGCCGACCAATCCGAGGATGAGGATCCCGAGCATCACCAGATCCATCTGGAACCGCTCCCGTCCGGCGATGATCAGCCCGCCAATGCCGGGGCCGACGGTCATGAAGTATTCCGAACCGACGCTGGCGACCCAGGCATAGATCAGCCCCAGATGCACGCCGGTCGCGATCGACGGCAGCGCGGACGGCAGATACAGCCGGGTCACGAGCTGCCACCGGGTAAATGTCAGCGCATGCGCCACATCCACCAAGTGCGCGGAGGCGGCGCGCATGCCCTCCCGCGTGTTCAGTACCACCGGGATCAGCGCGGCGGCGGCAATGAACACGACCTTCGCCGATTCGCCGACGCCGAACCAGATCGAGATCAGCGGAATCCACGCCAGGATGGCGATCTGCCGCAGCCCGTTGAAGCTCGGCATGAACAGGCTGTCCGCGACGCGGGACAAACCCAGCGCCGTGCCGACGACCACGCCGATAAAGCAGCCGATGCAGAAGCCGGCCATGTCGCGGGCAAGGCTGGCGGCGAGGTTGCCCAGCAGCCCTTCGTGCATCACCTGATACACCGCCGTGTGCGCAACCAGCTCAAGCGGCGGCAGGATGCGCGGATCGACCAGACGCGCGTGGCTGGCCAATTCCCACAGCGCCAGCAGCGCCACCGGCAGCACCAGGCCGCGCAGCGTGCGCTTCATGCCAGCCGCCAGCGCTGCAGCCGCTGCTCGGCGGCGGCCATGATCCGGTCCAGCGCAAAGCCGACGATCCCGATGACGATCATCGCGCCCATCATGGTATCCAGCCAGAACATCTGCCGACCCCAGACCAGCAGGTAGCCAAGCCCCTCGGCGGAGGCGAGCAGCTCGACGGCGACCAGCGCGTTCCAGGCGTGCGTCAGGCCATACCGCAGCCCGGTGAAAATCGGCGGCACCGCGGCGGGCAGCACCACCCTGTGCAGCAACTGCCAGCGGCTGAAGCGAAACAGCGCACCGACTTCGGCGTAGATAGGCGGGACGGCGCGGATGCCGGCGAGGGTGTTCAGCGCGACGGGCACGAAAGCGGCCTTGGCGATCACCAGGATCTTCAGCGGCTCGCCAATCCCAACCAGCAGCATCAGGAAGGGAATCCACCCCAGCGTCGGGACCTGCGCGAACGCCGTAAACAGCGGCTTGAGGTAATCCTCGGTGGTGCGCGACAGGCCCATCGCGACCCCGAGCAGCAATCCGAGCGCGCTTCCCGCGGCGAAGCCCTCGACGACCCGCAGCAGGCTGATCCCGGTGTTGGACGCCAGCTCGCCGGTGCCCGCGAGGTCCCATAGGGCGGAGCCGACCTCGGAGGGTGCGGGCAGGATTTGCGGCGGCAGCCAGCCCATGCGGGCGCTGACCGACCACAACGCCAGGAGCGATAAAGGGAACAGGAAGGCGATGCCGCCGCGGGGCAGACTCGGCCAGGACGGCGCGGCTGCGGCGGCGACCCGCATCTATGATCCGCCCTGAGGTTTGCCGTCCGCGTCGTAAGAGGTCCAGTAATGCTCCAGACCGAGCTGCTTCAAAGCCACGTTCAGGAACTGCGGATCGATCCAGCCGTCGATGCTGACATCGCGGCGGACAAGGCCATACTGCCGCGCCTGCTGCGCCTGGAAGCGGTATTGCGCGATCAGGTAGTCGTCCAGCAGCGGCGTATCGCGGTATTTCAGCGTCTGGCCCTCGAAGTCGGCGCGATAGACCGAGGCCGGGCGGCCGGACCTGGCCCAGATCTCGAACAGCGCCTCCCGGTTGGATTCTTCTGACGACCAGTAGGCTGCCTTGACGATCGCGGTGACGACACGCTGGGTCAGGTCGGGATGCGCCGTGACGAAGCTGTCGGCGGCGATCAGAGAGGATTCGCGCTCATACGCCGGGTTGTCGCCCTTCGTGGTATACGCAACGCGGGCCAGTCCCTGATCGGCCAGCAACAGGATGCCGTAATTGCCGAATGCGGCGTCGATATTGCGGGTGACGAGCGCGGCATTGGCCGAGGCTTCGTCCATATTGATGCCTTGCAGGTCCCGCTCGGTCAGTCCGTTCGCCGCCAGCACTTTGACCACCGCCAAGTGGTTGTTGGTGCCCCGGAAGATCGCGACCTTGCGGCCTTTCAGATCCTTGATGGAATGGATATCGGAATCGACGGGCACGCCGAGATACATCGGACCATGCGCGCCGGCCGCCGCCAGGATGCGGGTCTTCAGGCCATTGGCCCTGCCGATGACCTGAGGCAGATCGCCCTGGGAGGCGAAGTCGAGCTGGCCGTTGGCGAAAGCCTCGTTTACCGCCGGGCCGGCGCCTTTGAAGAAGGAATACTCGATCCTGACGTTGGGAAGGTCTTTCAGTTCGTTCTCGACGTAGTGTTCCGCCTGCGCTGTCGCGATCGGGCTGCCGCCGGAGTACGGGCGATTATCGACGCCGACGCTGGCGAAGCCGAAGCGGATGGTGACGGGTTCGTCCGCTTTAAGCGCTGTGGATGTCGCGAGAACGGCGATAAGCAGGGCGATCCCGGGGAGCCACGAGAAGGCGAGCCTTCGCCGCCCGCTGGTGCCAAACGCCCCATCCGTCATGGCGGGCGAAGGCCCGCCATCCACGCCTTTGCCGCGACCGGCACCGCAAGGCGTGGATGGCGCGCCTGCGCGCACCATGACGTTGAGAGCGCGGCGTCCCCATCCCGCCCCCTCGCGTGCTGCTCCACGGCCCCCAAGTCGTTTCATGCCCTGCCATCCGCCGTCGCAAAATCCCGCGCCAGCGCCATCGGCCGCGGCGCTGCCCGGGGCGTATCGAACACCTGCGCCGCAAGCGTCGCTTCCAGCGCTGTCATCACGCCGCTTCGCACCCCGGCCAACGCCGCGCCGGTCCGGTCGCGCGGCCGATTCTGCGCCACATCGAAAGACGCGGCGATCCGGCCGGGCCGCGGCGCCATCACCACCACCCGGTCGCCAAGGTAGACCGCTTCCTCAACATCATGCGTGACCAGCAGCATAGTGATCCGCTCGACCGCCCGGATTTGCTGCAACTCATCCTGCAGCCGCGCCCGCGTCAGAGCATCCAGCGCACCGAACGGCTCATCCAGCAACAGCACGCCCGGCCGGTTCACCAAGCCGCGGGCAATCGCCACCCGTTGCGCCATTCCACCGGAAAGCTGGTGCGGATAGGCATCCTGAAACGCGCTCAAACCAACCAGCGCGATATGATCCAGCACCGCCCGCCGTTTCGCCGCCTTGCTCAGCCCCGCATTCAGCAATCCCAGGGCCACGTTCTGCGCCACGGTCAGCCACGGGAAAAGCCGAGGCTCTTGAAACACCAGCCCGCGTTCCAGGCTCGGTTCCGTCACCCGCTTGCCATCCAGGGCGATGCCGCCCCGGAAATCCGTGTCCAACCCGGCGATCAACCGCAGCAGGGTGGACTTGCCGCAGCCGCTGGCGCCGACGATCGTCAGGAACTCCCCCGGCGCGACGGACAGATCGACCGAATCCAAAACAAGCAGTTCCGAGCCGTTGACCCGGAACTGCTTGGAAACGGCCTGAACGCGAAGTTCGCCTTGTCGCGGCATCGCCCGGTCAGGCGATCGCCGCCGGGCGGCGGGCTACCAGCGCGCTGCCCTCAAGCACTTCGAGCACATGGCCGTTCTTCACGTAGGGCGCCAGGGCGTCGCGGACCTCCAAAGCCATGTCCTTCAGCCGCGACCCGGGCCGCCCCTGCCACGCCCGGCCATAGGACAGCGACCGGTCCACGATGTGCTCGATGCTGGTCTGGCGCTGTTCCAGCACGGCAACCCGTTCCAGATGGCTGAACGCCGAGTCCAGCAGCACCGCCTCATGGTCCTTGTTGCGGTGTGTCTGCTCCCGCGCCGGATCGTCTGCCCCGTAATGATCGAGGATCGCCTGGAACGTTGCGTGCCAGGTATTGGCCGGCACGGGCGGGTAGGATTCCTGGAACAGGGCAACCGCGCCCGTCGGTTCGATCAACCCATCCAGCGTTTCCAGCGTGCGCGGGCGATCCATCCAATGAAACGCGCGGCCGATGGTCACCAGATGCAGGCGGCCGAAGCGAGGACCCAGGTCGTTCGAACTGCCCTCGACGAACTCGATCTCCACTTCCGCCTTCTGCGCATTCCGCCGCGCGGCATTCAGCATCGCCGGTTCCGGATCGACGCCGATAACCTTGTCCGAGAACGGATAAAAATCCAGCGCCAGAAACCCCGGCCCGGTGCCGAGGTCCAGCACCGTCTGCGATCCGTTCAACCCCACCAGGTCCGCTACCCGCCGCGCCAACAGCGGCGGGTAGGTCGGACGCCCGGTGGTGTAGAAATCCGCCAGGTCGCGGAAGCGGCCCGGGAACAGAACATCGGTATGCGACATGGTTATTTGACCGTTCAGATCGGGCGATCGCCCTTGATGGTGACTCGGCTGCCGGACCGCACCTGCGGGAAGTAGTCCCACATGGCGATGTGCTGCACCGCGCGGTTGTCCCAGAAAGCGACCGAGTGCGGCTGCCAGCGGAACCGCACCTGGAACGCCGGCTTGGTGCTGTGCTCGAACAGGAAATCCAGCACCGCGCGGCTTTCCTTTTCCGACAGTTCGTTGATGTGCGTGGTGAAGCCCTCGTTGACGAACAGGGCCTTGCGCTTCGTCACCGGATGCGTCCGCACCACCGGATGCACCGCCTGCGGAAACACCCGGTCGCGGTCGTCGATTCCCAGCAGCCGGTTGGTCCGGCGATACGATCGGTCGCCGGAATGGGTCGCCGTCAGACCCTCCAGGAACGCCCGCAACGCCGGGCTGAGCGCCTCATACGCCGCGTATTGGCTGGCGAAGATCGTATCGCCTCCGGAAGGCGGAACGGTGTGGAGATAAAGGATGCTGCCCAAAGGCGGCTCGATGTCGCAGGACACGTCGGAGTGCCAACCCTCCCCGGCCACACGCTTCGAATTTCCGTCCGCATGGATCGGCAGGATCTCGGGATGACCTTCGGGACCGGGCGTGTTCGGGTGAATATGCAGCTCCCCGAAATGCCGCCCCAGCGTCTTCTGCTGATCCAGGCTGAGCTTCTGGTCGCGGAAGAACAGCACCTGATGCTCCGCCAGCGCCGTGTGCAGGTCTTCGACCTGCCGATTGCTGAGGGTCGTGGTCAGGTCGATGTTCGAAATCTCCGCGCCGAGGCGGGGCGTCACCGGCTTGACCTCGATCGTGGCGTAACTCATGCGTTGTTGTCTCCCCATATATGACTTAGGTCAAAACGTCTTCGTAGACGCGGCTGGCAAATTTGTCCGCGTTCACGCCTGGCTTCATCACGCCGACGGATTTCAGGTCGTTGACGTAGAAAGCGATTTCCTTCTCGAAATCGGTCTTCACCGGATGGTGGCCGCTGGTCACCGACTGCAACATCACCGCGAGATCGGAGGCCCGCTGCTTCGGCGCGTAGGGCGCATAAATTTCGCCGGATTCCTCCGGGTTTTCACTCGCCCATTGCGCGGCTTCCAGAACCGCCCGGGTCAGCGCCGCCGCCAACGGCTTGTCGCTGCGGATCAGGCTGCCGCGGATGCCCAGCACACAGCACGACAGATGTTCGTAGCCGTTCTCCAGGTTGTTCGCGAACTCGACCAGTCCGTTGTCGCGTTTCAGGATGAATGCCAGCGGATCACCCGTACTGAGCGCATCGATCTCGCCCTTCTTGATCGCCATACCCAACAGTTCCGGCGGGAACTGCTTCCACTCGACCTCCGTTTGCGGATCGATGCCCTTCTTCAACAAGACGATCGAGAAGAAATTCTTGTCCACGCCATTGATGTCGCCGACGCCCAGGCGCTTGCCGCGCAGGTCGCCAAGCCCCTTCAGCCCGGACTCCGGCGCTGCGAGCACATGCATGCAGCCGCCATGCGTGCCGGCGGTCAGCTTGACATCGAAACCCTGCTCCATCGGCTTCAGCCAGCGCAACGCCATGCCGACGCCCGCATCCGCCTTGCCGGTCGAGATCGCCTCCAGCAGCAGGTCGGTCGAGCCCGCCCAGTTGACGAATTCCACGTCCAGGTTGTGCTTCTTGAAGAAACCCTTCTTGTCCGCCACCGGCACCGCGATATGGCACAGTGCGGTCGGCATCCAGGCGAGGTTCACCTTGCGCGGAGGCCCCTCCGGCGGTAGCGGTTCGCCCGCAAACGCCCGCGAGCCGATGCCAACCGCGGCAGCCGAACCGAGCAAATGCCGCCTGGACAGAGTATAGTTCGAGCGCATCTTGAATGCCTCCGGTAGACGGGAAAGACCATCACACGTCCCGGTGGCGTGAGTCAACATCCTTATACGATGTCTATACGTTGAACGAGGCGTCGAAACCCGCGGACGCATCGTAGCGACCCGGCAAAACACCTTCCCGCACGTAAAGATCCACCGTGTGCTGCTGATCCGCGATCATCTGCGCGTCGACCGGCGCCGGCTCAAACCCGCGTGCTTTCAGGGTTTCGCGCGACACCTCATACGGCACCCCGGTTTCGTTCGCCCAGGCCGCGGCGTAGGCATCCACATTCGCCAGCCCCCAGATCAGCGCCGCCCGCAGCCGGCGGGTGAAGGCCTTCAACAGATTCCGCTTCTCGGCGATCGCCCGCTCGGTCGCGACGTAATAGCTCAGGCCGCTCATGAGGCCCTGTCCATCGAGCAGGATGCGCGCCTTGTCCTGCGCAACCGCCAGATAGACATACTGGCTCCAGGTGGACCACGCATCGATCGCGCCCGACACGAATGCGGCCTTGGCATCGGCCGGCGAGAGAAACACCAGCCGGATATCGGCGGGCGCCAGACCGGCGCGTTCGCGCGCCGCAACGACAAGGTAATGCCCAACCGATCCCCGTCCGGTGCCGATGCTGCGTCCTTTCATGTCGGCGAAGCTCTGCGCGGTGGATTTCGCAGGCACCAGCAATGCCGTGCTGGAGCCGGAGGACCTTGTCGCCGCGATGATCTTGGCGCGCACGCCGGCCGCACGGGCAAAGGCAAACGGCGCGTCGCCGACTCCGCCGCAGTCGATCACCCCGGCGTTCAAAGCCTCCAGCAATGGCGCGGCGGCGGCGAAGATGTTCCAGTCTATGGGGATTTCAGCATCGTCAAGCACGCCGGAGGCTGTCATGAGCGACCGCGTGCCACCCTTCTGGTCACCGAGTTGCAGCACCGGCGATGCACGGGCGGGCCGCGCAAATGCGGCCGAGAGGCCGAGGGCGGCGAGGCGGCGCCTTGTGGGAAACGCGAGAGTCATGGACGATCCATTGCCAGCTATCGTGAAACGTATATTTACATCATGTCATATAGTGGAATATCTTCAGACACAATCCATAGCCGCAAAGGATACCCAAATGGCCGATCCGGATGCCGCCGCCATCAACGCGCTTCGCCTCATCGGCCCCGATCCCCTGAACTGGGTGGCCGATCGGCCGGGGGTGGATCACAATGTGGTTCTGGTCGGTGGCGGCCAGACGGGCTCGGCGTTGGCATTCGCGCTGCGCCGCGCCGGTATCGGCAAGGTTTCGCTCATCGACGCCGCGGACGACGAAACCCGGGCCGGAGGCTGGTTGACCGCGGCGCGGATGAACCTGCTGCGCACTCCCAAATCCCTGGCCGGACCGGAACTCGGCATCCCCGCGCTGAGCTTCCAGGCGTGGTATGAGGCGCGCCATGGGCAGGAGGCCTATGCCGCGATCGACCGTATCCCGCGGCTGCTCTGGGCCGAATACCTGAGCTGGTACCGGCACTTCCTGAAAATTCCCGTACGCTACCGCACCAGGTTGCTGCGCATCGAACCGGCGGACGGGCTGTTCCGTTTGCACCTGGAGATCGAGGGTCAGCCGGCAATCGAAACCACCCGCAAGATCGTGCTCGCCACCGGCTTCGTCGGCAATGGCGGCCCGTATATCCCTCCCGTCCTGGCGGCGCTGCCGCGGACGGTGCTGGCGCACACCCGGGACAGCATCAATTTCACCGCGCTGCGCGGCAAGACCGTCGCCGTCGTCGGGGCCGCCGCCTCGGCGTTCGATGCCGCCGGCGTGGCGCTGGAGAATGGCGCCGCCGCGGTGCATCTGTTCGCGCGGCGGCCGAATATTGCGTCCGTGCCGATCCTCCGGGTTCGCGGGTATCCGGGGGCGTATGACCATTATCGGCAGTTGCCGGATGCGATCCGCTGGCACCAGGCCATCCGCTTCCGGCGCGCCGGTTCCACCCCGACCATCGATGCGATCGAGCGGGCGGTGGCTTTCCCGAATTTCCATCTGCATCTCGGCGCACCCTGGCACGATGCCCGGGTCGAGGGCGCCGAGGTCGTTGCGTATGCCGCCGACGGCACGTTCCATTTCGATTTCGTCATCGCCGGCACCGGGTATTTCGTCGACCCGGGGGCGCGACCGGAGATCGCCGGCTTCGCAGACAAGATCCTGCTGTGGCGCGACCGGTACGTGCCGCCGGAGGATCAACGGGATGCGTTCCTCGGCAGTCACCCGTATCTCGGCGAGGCGCACGAATACCTGGAGAAAGTCCCTGGCGAGGCCCCCTATCTGCGCGACATCCATGCCCATAATCCGGCCGGTTTCGTCAGCTTCGGGCTGCCCATCGGCGATGTGCCGAGCATGCGGCGGGACATCCCGCTGGTGACGGCGCGGATCAGCCGGGATTTGTTCCTGGACGACATCGACAGCCATGAGCAGCGGATCACCGGGACGGTTGCGGCTGATTTTTCGGACGAGATCTACGCATCGGCGGTTTGGAAGGGGGCGGCGTAGTCCTCGAAACCGTCATGGCCCGGCTTGTCCGGGCCACCTATCGCCGCACGTGCCGCTACAGGTGGCCGGGACAAGCCGCATGCGCGCTAACTTGGCGGGTCCGGCAGTGGCCGTTCTCGTTATGTCATGGCCGGACTTGGTCCGGCCATCCACGACTTTGGCCCGACCAGCTCCGCAAGTCGTGGATGGCCGGGCCAAGCGCGGCCATGACACGGGCAGGATATCCGGGCTGCCGATGCTTATGTTAGCGCCTATGCGGACAAGCCGGGCCATGACGATTGGAGAACAACGCTTCACCCGAGGGACTTTGGCCGCTTGCCCGGACGCGCCAACTCCGCCTATCTTGTCCCAACACCGCCAATCACCGCACATGGAGCCCGAGAGCAGATGGTCGGCAAGTCCCGGGCGCGATGGGGCGACGGACGCATCGAAGTGTCCGCGAAATGGCCGGATATCAGCGACGCCCTTGCGCAAAAATGGCCGCTGACCCGAATCTACGAGCAGCATATCGACCAGACCAGGATCGGCTACAGCCAATTCCGCAGGCTGGTGCAAAGCCGCCTGGAATCGGAACGGCCCGCCACGGCCGGGGCGTCTGCCGCCAATCCCGCTTCACCAGCGGAAATCATCAAGCCAATACGCTCGATTTTGGGAACCGCGCATGTCAGACACGATCAGGCCCGCAGAACCTTCGACTACGACCCGGCGGACAAAGCCGCGGACCGCGACAGGCTCATCGGCCGCGGCGGCAACCGAGGCGGGTAAGCGGCGGGACGTTCACTGCGTCATGCAGGGCAAAGGCGGTGTCGGCAAAAGCTTCATCGCCTCGCTGCTGATCCAGTGGCACCAGACGAACAATCTGCCGGTCATGGCTTTCGATACGGATCCGATCAACCGGACGCTCAGCGCGTTCCCTGCCCTGGCGGCCACGCCGATACGGCTGCTAAACGAGGACAAGATCAACACCGATGGCGTGGATGGGCTGATCGAGGCCGCGGTAACCGGTTCCGGCGCCTCCGTCATCGACAACGGCGCCGCCAGCTTTTTGCCGATGGCGCGCTATCTGGTCAGCAACGATATCGCGTCGATTCTGGAACAATATAACCGGCGCCTCGTGCTTCACACCGTGGTCGTCGGCGGACAGGTTGCGCTCGATACCCTGCGCGGCATGGCCGCCTTGCTCGGACAGTTTCCGCCCTCGGTTCCGGTCGTCGTCTGGGTGAACGAATACAACGGGCTGTTCGAGGCGGACGGGCTGGCCTTCGAGGAGACGCGGGCCTACCAGGACAACAAGGGGCGGATCGCCGCGGTGGTGCACATCGCGCCGCTTGACCCGCTCACCCACGGGCGGGACGTCGCCACTATGCTATCGCGCCAGGTCGTGTTCGACGAAGCGATCGCCAGTCCGGATTTCAGGATCGTTGCCAAGTCCAGGCTGTCGCAGGTGCGCCGGGCGGTGTTCGAGCAGCTCGACGCGATCATGGGCTCGATCTGACCGATGGACCGTGAAACGCTGATCGGGATCGTCGAGAAGAAGCATCATTTCCGGGTCGACCCGAATGATCCGGTTTTCGTGCTGGCGACGATCTCGGAAGTCATCCTGCAGGAGGCGCAGCAGGAGCTGCGCAAGATCGTTGCCGAAGCTCTGGCGCAGACCGCGGCGGCCAACGCGCAGACGGAAGCGGCAGCGCGGGAAAAGGCCGAAGCGATCGTGATCAAGGCCGGCGAATGGGCGGCGGAGCGGATCAGGGAAGCGGGAGAGGCCGCGGCGACGCGAATCCTGACGGACGCGCAGAAAGTCCAGGTCCAGTCAGCGATCGCATCGCAACGCATGCGGCGGGCGACGATCGTCGCCGTCGTGTGCTCCCTGGCAGCGCTGGCGGCGGCGGTCAGCGCCATCGCCAAACTGTGGACCGGCTAGATTGGACCACGCCGCGACATTCCTCCGACATCCCGGATTGTCGGATTGTCATCTTCCGGACACCGGGTGGCCGCCGTGCCAGCCATTCCGCGCTGTATGGACGCTGGCATAGCGTTTGCTGAGACCCCCGGGCACGCAAACCGGGAGATCCACGATGTCGGTGCAGGAACGCCTGTCAGCCTCCATCGCGAAACGCGCCTACATGGCGTCGTATCGTGGGACGGACGCGGATCCGGGTCGGGGGCGGCCGACGGCGCTGGTGCTGGGAACAGGAGACATCGCCTCCGCGATCGGGCGGGAGCTGTTCGATCTCGGCTGGGGCGTGGTGCTGCTGCGCGATCATGCGGTCCCGGTGCTGCGGCGGGGCATGGCGTTCGACGACGCGCTGGAGACCGGTGGCGCTGAACTGGACGGGGTGTATGCGGTGCCTGCCCTATCTTCTGAAACGCTGCCCGGGTTGCTGCGGGCGCGCCGGGGCGTGGTGGTGGCGAATCTCGATCCCGCCGTGGCCGCCGCGGCCTGCGGCGAGGTTCCGGCCGCGATGATCGATGCACGGATGCGGAAATACGCCATGCCCGCCGACATCCGTCCGCTTGCCGCCTGCACCGTCGGGGTTGGCCCGGGGTTCGTGGCTGGTGCCAATGTCCACGTCGCGATCGAGACGCTGCCGGGACAGGAAGGCACCGTCGTGATGCAGGGCACCACGGCCAACCCCACCGGTAAGGCGGTGCCACTGGGCGGCGCGGGGGCGGAGCGTTTCGTCTACGCCCCGATCGCCGGCCCCTGGCAGCCGGGGGTTCCGCTTGGGACTCGGCTTGAGGCAGGCCGGACGATCGGGACGCTCGGCGACGAACCCGTCTGCGCGCCCATCGGCGGCTGCGTGCGGGGCATGGTGCGGGCGGCGCCCGGCGGCGTCGCACGCGGCAGCAAGCTGATGGAGATCGACCCCCGCCCGGACGCCGCATGGATCGGCGTTCCGCCCCGCGCTCGCCGCATCGCCGCGGGTGTCGAAACCGCGCTCGCCCAGCTGACGCTCAGCCGGATCGTCGCCCGCGCCTGAGGGGCGGCCAGCCCGCCTTCTTCGTTATAGCCGGACAAAATCCGGCCATGACGCAAGAAACGCTCAGCCCCGTTCCGTCGCAGCGTTCACCCCCAGAACCACGTCTTCCGCCCAGTCGGCGATCGCCACCGGCGTCGGCAACAGCAGCGGCGCCGGACCGCCGAGAAAGCCTTCGAGATCGTCCAGCAACGAATACCGCACCGGGATGACCACCGCGGCGCCGGAACAGATGGCGTCGGCAATTTCCGCCCGCATGCCGCTGCCGTCCGCCTCCGCGTTGCCGAATCGGCTGACGACAATAACGTCCGCGCCCGACCCGACCGCGCGCTGGAGCAGGCAGGCGGACCGCGCCAGCGCATCCGGGTCCAGCATGCACGCCACCGCCCCCGGGCCGCGCGGCTGATCGAGGCGGATCGTCTGGCCGGTCGAGATGTCCTCCACCCACATGCTGCGCTTGCCGTTCGGTAACCGCTCGCCGAACCGTTGCAGCAAGCCGGCGACGGAGATTCCCTGCGCCCGGATCAGTTCGATCGAGCCGGCCAGGATCGCATCGACCTCGATCGTTTTGTCGTAGAGCAGAACGCCGACCTTGGCGGCCGGGTCCAAGCCTGGAAGCGGGTCGGTGGTTGTCATCAAGAAGTCCATGGTCAGCCGAACCTCGCACGATGTCCGGAGGCGCTCGGGCCGGCGCGACACCGGTGTGAGTTTTTGGGCCCGCGTTGAGCACCCGAGCAACATTCGTGCCAGTTATCGTGCGTTCGCCGGCAGCCTTTCGATCGGCCCACGGAAAGTTCAGATCACGCGGCGTTGCCCGGCCGATCGGCGTTGTTATAGTCAGTGCAACATAACGTCGCAGTCGGGGCCGAGATAATGACCTATCATGCCAACCTGAAAGACCTCCTGCCGTATCTGTATAATATCGAGACTAACCTCGCCGGCGTCTTCGATGATTGCGGCTTCCAGTTTGCGCCGGTGCTGATTGCGGGCCAGGTGGGCGATCCGGGTATCTACAACCTGCCGGCGACGACGCCCGTGACTACGGAAAGCGTAACGTACCTGGCCGCCGGCGTTCCGGTCAGCGATACCTACACGGGAACGACGCTGTGGGATCTGCTGAACTACGCGAGTAGCGTCACGACAACGGCGGCGAAGAACGACATCCTGAGCAAGTATGTCATCGCCACGGGCTCCGACGGGTATCAGGCGGTTTTCTCAGCCGGAGAGATCGATCCGTCGTTCGGCAATCAGCCCGATCTGGTCGCTTACTCCGATACCGCCGGCCAGCTCGGCCCGAACGGCAGCGACGGGCTGGCGCGGATGGTGGTGCCGGGCGACATCGCCGGTGGGCGGTACGTTTCGGATCTGGTCAGCCTTAAAGTCGAAAGCCTGCCGGAGCCCGGTCCCGCCGGACCCGGAGGCATTTCGCCTGAGGCGACGCTTTCGGGCGCAGTGGCCGACCCGACAATCGTAACGCCGGATACCCTGATCGCGCTGAACCAGTCCACGACGGAAACGGCAACCTATCTGGCGGGTGGAACGCCGGTCACCGACACCTATACCGGGGTATCGCTATGGACGCTGATCCAGGACGCCGGCCTGCTGACGGACCCGTCGATCAAGAATGACCTGCTGGGCTTCGTCGTCGTCGCGACGGGCAGCGACGGATACCGCGCAATCATTTCGCTGGGGGAGATCGCGCCAAACTTTGGCAACCAGCCGGACCTGGTGGCTTATTCCGATACCGGGGGCCAGTTGGGACCGGGCGGCGCCGATGGGGCCCTGCGGCTGATCGTGCCCGGCGATGCGGCGGGCGGCCGTTACGTGTCCAACCTGGTCAGCCTGCAGGTTATCGACGCGACGGCCGCGGCGCATCTGTCTTCGTAATGGCTACAGCCCGGTTGTCAGCACCATGCGGAACCGGGCCGCGCCGCTCATCATCCGCTCATAGGCTTCGGCGGCGCGCTCCAGCGGTATCATTTCGATCATCGGGCGGATGCCCGCCAGCGCGCTGAACTCCATCGTGTCCTCGGAATCGATCGACGTGCCCGAAGGCCACCCCTGGACCGAACGCCGCTGCGGGATCAGCGCCAGCGGCGGCACCTCGATCGGCTCCATCGAGGCACCCACAACAACCAGCCTGCCATCGACGCCAAGACCGCCAATGGCCGCACTCATGGCCTTCGGACTGGTCACAGTCGCGAGAATCACCCGCGCCCCGCCCAACTTTGTCAGTTCGGCTGCGACGTCGGCCGTGTTGCTGTCGATATAGGCCTGGGCGCCCAGTTGCCGCGCCAGAGGTTCCTTGTCAGCGCCGCGCGCGATCGCAACGGTGCGGCATCCCATCTTGGCGGCGAACTGAACGCCGAGATGGCCCAAGCCGCCGATGCCCAGGATGGCAACAAGATCGCCGGCCTTCAGGCCGCTGTTGCGCAGCGCATTGAACGTGGTGATGCCGGCGCACAGCAGCGGGGCGGCCTCGGCCGGGGTCAGCTCATCCGGTACGGCCGCCAGCGCCTCGAACGGCGCGATCATGTAATCGGCGTAGCCGCCGTCATAGGAAATCCCGGGGATCTGTCCATTCGCGCAGGTAATGAAATCGCCGCGCCGGCAGGACGTGCAATGCCCGCAATGGCCGCCGTGCCAGCCGACACCGACGCGTTGGCCGGGCTGCCAGTCGGGCACGTCCGCGCCGAGCGCGTCGATGATGCCGACAACCTCATGCCCCGGCACGCGCGGGAATTGGATGCCGGGAAAAGCGCCCGCCTTGGTGAAGGAATCGCTGTGGCAGACGCCGCAGGCCTGGACCTTGATGCGGACGTGGCGTGAGGGCGGATCGGGAATAGCGCGCTCGATGAGTTCGAAGGGGCCGTTGGCGCTGGTGACCTGTACTGCTCGCATGGGGGCAACTCCAAGTCCGCGATGAACCTCGAGTAAATTGGGGGTAATGATCCGGTCTTCCAGACGTCTACTCACTCCGTGAACAGGCGGCCGCCGCCGAAGCGACGGCCTTTCATCGTCAGTCGGTCTTGATCCAGACCGATTTCACGTTCAGGTACTCCTCCAGGTGCTGCACGCCGCCCTCCCGGCCGTAGCCGCTCATTTTATAGCCGCCGAACGGCACTGCCGGGTCCATCGCCTGATAGCAGTTGATCCAAACCGACCCGGCTCGGATGGCTCGCGCGAGACGGTGCGCCTTGCCGACATCGCGTGTCCAAACGCCGCTGCCGAGGCCGAACTGGGTCCCGTTGCTCCGCTCGATCACCTCGTCGATGTCGGTGAACGGGATGGCGGAGATCACCGGGCCGAAAATCTCCTCCTGCGCGATCCGCATGTCGTCGCGCACATCGGCAAATACTGTCGGTGGAACGAAATAGCCCTTGGCCAGCGGGCCGTCGGTCAGCCGCTCCCCGCCCGACAGCGGACGCGCGCCTTCCTGCCGGCCGATGTCCAGATAACCGGTGACCCGTTTCAGTTGCTCCGGCGAAACCAGGGGGCCGACCTGGGTGCCGGAGTCGCGGCCGTCACCGACACGCAACGTTTTGCTGAAATCGGCGACGCGCCCGACGAACTCCTCGTAGATCTTCTGCTCCACGAACAGCCGCGTGCCGGCGCTGCAGATCTGGCCGGAGTTGGAAAACACCGCCATGCTCGCGCCCGGGACAGCCTGGTCCAAATCGGCGTCCGCGAACACGATGTCCGGCGACTTGCCGCCCAATTCCAGCGATACGCGCTTGAGATTTCCCGCCGAGGCGCGAACGATCGACTGGCCGGTCAGGTGCGACCCGGTGAAGGCCACCTTGTCCACATCCGGATGCGATGCCAGCGCGGCGCCCGCGGTTTCGCCATATCCGGGCACGACATTCACCACGCCCGGCGGAACCCCGGCCTCCAGGCACAATTCGCCGAGACGCAACGCGGTCAGCGGCGCCTCCTCGGCCGGCTTCAGCACCACCGTGCAGCCGGTGGCCAGAACGGGGCCGAGCTTCCAGATCGAGGAGCTCAGCGGCGCGTTCCAGGGAATGATGGCGCCGACGACGCCGACTGGTTCCTTCAGGGTGAAGGAGACGAATTCGCCCGGCAGCGAGTTGTCGATCGTTTCGCCGTGCAGTGCGGTTGCCATGCCGGCATAGAACCGCAGCATGCCGACCGCCCGATTGCGGTTGTTACGAGTCCGGGTTATCGGCGCGCCCATGTCGAGCGTGTCGAGCGCGGCCAGCTCCTCGATATTCTGTTCCACCAGGTCGGCGAGCCTGATCAGGATCACCTGCCGTTGCGCCGGCTTGACCTTGCTCCACGGGCCGTTGAACGCCTCGCGGGCCGCGGCAACGGCACGATCGATGTCCTCGGCATCGCCCTCGGCGACGTTCGCCAGGAGCTCGCCGGTGGCGGGATTGCGGGTTTCGAACGTCTTGCCGGATGCGGCTTCCAGCCACTTGCCGCCGATCAGCATGCGCTTCGTCTTGCCGTCCAGGAACGGATGGGTCTGTGTCAGGGCGTTCATCGGTTTTGTCTCCTCACCAGGATTAGACGTGTTTCCTGCCGGCTCGCCAAGAACCTTTTCGCTTGGCAGCCGGAGCTTTCCGGGCCACTATCGCTGTAGCCGATCGTATACGACGCCAGGCGCCCGGGCAAATGGCGGACCCAACCAGGACGGATCATGAGCGGAGCGGGCCTTTCCATCGCGATCAAGAACCCCGCGGGCACCTCGGTGTTGCCGGGTCCGATGGATTTTCGTCCGGTCCCGGCGACGATCCTGATCAAGCGCGAGGCGGCGCCGCGGCGCACCAAGATCTGGGAATTCAGCACCAACCTGCACTGCTCGATCGTCGGCACCTGCCTGTCCACCACGGAACTGCGCTCCGTTCTGAAGAAATTCGGCATGGCCGCGGATGGCTGCACCGATCATGACCTGCACGCGGTTGCGGTCAGCCTCGCCAGCCGGCGGGACGATGCGGCGCGGCAGTTGAACAAGGTGCTGGACCAGCGGCACAAGCTGGCAGTCAGCCAGTTCGCCAAGGCGGACACCGAGCAGGCCGTCCGCACCCTGTGGCGGGAAGCGGTGAAGCGCGGCGAAATCCCGGGCGCATACTGGGCGACCCTGACGCATCCGGTCACTACCCAGGCGCTGGTGCGCGAGGCGTTCGGGGAGGTGCACATGCTGTCGCACCTCGTCGGTTCGGCCAACCGCGCCGACATCAAGCGGCTATGCGTGCTGGAATCGGAGAAGGCGGCACTCGAGGCGAAAGTCCAGCGCCAGCAGCAGGCGCTGCATGAGGCTGTCGTCGCCCGCGACACGCAAATCCACGAACTGCGGCAGGCCTTGACGCAGAAGATCGTCGCTTCGCCATCCGAACCCGTGGCGGAGGACAGCGCGGCGTTGCGCGACCTGGTGGCCGATCTGGAACGCCGCCTGTCCACCCATGCGCGCCGCCGGGCGGCGATGGAGGAGAGGCTGGCGGCGGCTCAGGCCGCGGCTGAGCGGGAGGCGACGGCCCGCGCGGCGGCGGAAAAGGACCGCGACGCGATGCGGCATGAACTCAATGTGATCGAAGCGATTCTGGCGCCATCGGGCGACGCACCCGGCGCGCGGCGCGAGGTTCGCCTGGATGGCGTTGTGCTGCTGTATGTCGGGGGCCGTCCCAACCAGTTCGCGCCGATGCGGGCAGCGGTCGAGCGGCTGGGCGCGACCCTGCTTCACCATGACGGCGGTATCGAGAACCAGTCCGCGCTGCTGCACGGTCTGGCGAGCCGAGCGGACGTCGTCCTTTTCCCGGTCGACTGCATCAGCCATGAGGCCGTGAACACGGTCAAAGCGCTCTGCCGCCAGAGCGGAAAGCGCTACATCCCCCTGCGGTCAGCCAGCATCACGTCGCTGCTGACAGCCCTGCAGGCACCGGAACTGACAGGCCTCGCGGCCGCGGAGTGATCAGATCCCAATCATCACGTCGGACGACTTGATAACGGCGAAGGCTTTCTGACCGGCCTTCAGGCCCAGTTCCTGGACTGATTCGTTGGTGATGGACGCGGTGATCAGCACCGTCGGCGAGATCTCGATCGTCACGTGCGAGGTGGTGGCGCCGGTCTTGACCTCCTTGATCGTGCCGGGGATCTGGTTGCGGGCGGACAGCTTCATGAGTCGGACTCCGGTTTTGTTGCGCGCCCCGTGCCATGGCAGGCCCGGTTCAGCGTCTTGAGGTGTTTACGCGCTGCCAGCGCGGTGTCCATCTCAATCGCGCGGTAACTGTTCACGACAGCCTTTCCTGCCTTGGTCAGGACCGTGCCTCCGCCGCCGCTGCCGCCCGCGGCGGTTTCGACGACCGGGATGCCGAGCGTTCGGTTGAGCTCCTCGACCAGTTCCCAGGTGCGGCGATAAGACATCTTCAGTGCGCGGCCCGCGGCTGAGATCGAGCCGGAGCGGGCGATTTCCTCCAGCACGGCGATCTTGCCGGGGCCGATCCGGGCGCCGGATGAAAGATCGATCCGGATGCTAAGCCGATCGGCTTTCGGGGATTCGGAGGAGGTTGAGGATCGTTTTGCCATTTCGGCGTAACAGACCACATCGGATGGACAATGATCAATCGGGTGTCAGTATTCCGGCCGTCAGGAGGGTACTGGCGCCGCCGTATCGGTACAAATATACCGTCAGCAACAAAGGGGGCATCATGCCGGGTCGCGCAATCCTGATCTTGGCTATGATATGGTCCGCGACCGCGGGCGCGGCCGAAGTCGTCGATTCAGCGGGCCGCATCGTCCAGGTCCCGGACCGTGTCGTCCACGTCGCTCCCGCCGGCCCGCCTGCTTCCGTCCTGCTCGAAGCCCTCGCGCCCGACCTGATGATCGGCTGGCCTTCGCCGCTGCCTGACGCCGCGCGTGCGATCCTCTCTCCCGAGGCCGCCAAACTGCCGCAAATCCCGCGCCTGACCGGGCGCGAAGACGTCGCGGAAAAGATCAAGGCGCTGCACCCCGACCTGATTCTCGACTACGGCACCGTGTCTCCCCGGTACGCCGAGCTGGCGCAGACGACGCAGGAGCGCACCGGCGTCCCGACGCTTCTGCTCGATGGCGCGCTGGACAAAATCCCGGAGACCTTCCGCCGCCTCGGCATCATCCTGCACCGGGAGGACCGCGCCGAGACCCTGGCCCGCTTCGCCGAGGCGCTGCTGTCTTTGCCCGCCTCCACCGCCCATCCGCGCGTGTTGTATGCCCGGGGCGCCGATGGCCTGACCGTCGCGGCACCCGGCACCGACGTGACGGCGGTGTTTACCCGCCTCGGCTGGCAGGTGCTGGCACCGGACGGCGAGGGGACATTCCGGACCTCGAGCATCGAGGCGATCCGGGGGCTCGATCCGGACGTGCTGATCTTCTCCGATCCCGCCATGCACGACACGCTGGTGCATGCCGATGCCTGGAAGACGGTGCGGGCGGTGCGGGACGGGCACGCCCTGGTGTCCCCGGCTGTGCCGTTCGGCTGGGTCGAGGAACCGCCTTCCATCAACCGCCTGATCGGGCTGGCCTGGCTTGAAGGCCGCGATCCGGTGACGCTCGCCGCCTTGTCGAATGCGATCGTCTATGGCCACGTATTGACACCGGCCGAACGCGACGGCGTTCTCTCCGGCCTGCAACCCTGAGAGGCCCCACCCATGCGCTTCCTGCTGTTTCTGTGCATCCTGCTGGCGCCGATTGTTGCGCGCGCGCAGGAGCTTACGGTGTTCGCCGCCGCCAGCCTGACCGACGCGATGAACGACGTTTCGGCGCAGTGGGCGAAGGCGGGCCATCAGCCGCTGCGGCTGTCGTTCGCCTCAAGCTCCACCTTGGCGCGCCAGATCGAACAGGGCGCGCCGGCGAACGTGTTCGCCTCCGCCGATGAAAAATGGATGAACTACCTGACCGAGAAGGGCCTGATCGCGCCCGGCTCACGCAAGGACCTGCTGAGCAACGACCTTGTCCTGGTTGTGCCGGCCAGCAATCCTGTCCACGTGACCATCGGCCCGAACTTCGATCTGGCCGGCCTGCTCGGTCCGAACGGGCGGCTGGCCGTCGGCGATCCGGCGCATGTGCCGGTCGGCATCTATGCGCAGCAGGCGCTGACCAAGCTCGGGCTGTGGGACAAGATTGCCCCGAGGCTGGCCAGGACCGACGACGTCAGGGCCGGCCTGCTGCTGGTGGAACGCGGCGAGGCGCCGGCCGGGATCGTCTATGGGACCGACGCGGCGGTGTCGAAGGCTGTCGTGGTGGCGGGGATTTTCCCGGCAAGCAGTCACGACCCGATCACCTACCCCTTCGCTGTGGTGAAATCCGGCGACACGCCCGATGCGCATGCGCTGCTGACCTTCCTGGCAGGCCCTCAGGCGCGCGAGGTGTTCGTCAAGCGCGGCTTCAAGGTCGAATAGGCTGGTCCTCCAGCGGCCTGTAAGGACATTGACACGTGAGTACGGTTACGCAGCCGTCATGGTGGCCGTAGGGCCACGATCCACGCCTTCGTTTGTACAAGTTCAGGCGTGGATGCCGACCTGCGTCGGCATGACAAGACGGCTGGGGCCATGACACGAAAATGAACCTCACACCCGAAGAATGGACGGCCGTCCGGCTCACGTTGATCGTCGCGGCGCGGGCGGTAGGCTTTGGCCTGCCGCTGGCCGTGGTTACCGCCTGGGTGCTGGTGCGGCACCGCTTTCCCGGGCGCCCTCTGCTGAATGCGTTCGTGCATCTGCCGTTGGTGCTGCCGCCGGTCGTCACCGGCTGGCTGCTGCTGATCCTGTTCGGCATCCGCGGTCCGATCGGTTCGTTGCTTTACGACTATCTCGGCATCCGGCTGGTGTTCACCACCGCGGGCGCCAGCCTGGCCTGCGCAGTCATGACCTTCCCGGTGATGGTCCGGTCCATTCGCCTGTCACTGGAAGCCGCGGATATCGGCCTCGAACAGGCCGCGCGCACGCTTGGCGCCGGGCGGCTGGACCGGCTTTTCAACGTGACCTTGCCGCTCGCCTCGCCGGGCATCCTGGTGGGCGGGATCGTCGCCTACGCGACCTGCCTAGGCGAGTTCGGCGCGGTCATCACCTTCGCCGCCAACATCCCCGGCCAGACGCAAACCCTGCCGCTGGCGATCTACGCGGCACTTCAGGTGCCGGGCGGCGAGGCCAAGGCGGCGGAACTGTCCATGGTGTCGCTGACCCTCGCCCTGATCGGGTTGCTGCTGTCGGAGTGGCTCGGCAAGCGGCTGAACGTGGCGCTGGGCCGATGACGCTTGCGTTCCGCATGCGCCACCATTTCCCGGCGATCGACATGAACATGGCCTTCGAGGTCCCGACGCCCGGCGTGACGATACTGTTCGGCTCGTCCGGGTGCGGCAAGACCACTATCATCAACGCCGCCGCCGGCCTGTTCCGGCCGGACGAGTGCCATATCAGCGTCGACGGCAAGGTTCTGGGAGACACGACCTCCGGCACATGGCTGCCGCCGGAGCGCCGGCGTGTCGGCCTGGTGTTTCAGGACGCCAAACTCTTTCCGCACATGTCGATCGAGACCAACCTGCGCTTCGGCATGCGGCGGACCGAGCCTGGATCGATCCGCTTCGACGAGGTGGTGGATCTGCTCGGGATCGGGCACCTGCTGGCACGGCGGCCGAAAACGCTGTCCGGCGGGGAGCGCCAGCGCGTCGCCATCGGCCGCGGGCTGCTGGCGCAACCGCATCTGCTGCTGATGGATGAGCCGCTGGCCAGCCTCGATGCGCCGCGCAAGGCGGAGATCCTGCCGTTCCTGACGCGCCTCAAGACCGCGCTGCGTTTGCCGATCGTCTATGTGACGCACTCGCCGGATGAGCTGTCCCAGTTGGGCGATTCGGTGGTGCTGCTGGAGAAGGGGCGGGTGGTGGCCTGCGGCTCGGTGCCGGAAATCGCCGGACGGGCCGACTTGCCGCTGGGACAGCGCGATGATGCCGGCGCGGTGCTGGTGTGCCGGGTGGCGGAGCATGATGGCGACCGTGTATTGACCCGGCTGGAGGGCGGCGGCGTCACGCTATGGGTGCCCAATCTGGACGCCGAGCCTGGCGCCGAATGCCGCGTGCGGATACCGGCCAAGGAGGTGATCCTGGCCAACCAGGCGCCGGAGGCGATCAGCCTTCACAACATCGTCCCGGGGACCGTGCGGCGGCTGACCGACGGGCCCCGGCGGAAATCGGTGTTGGTGGAAATTGCTTTGCCGGATGGGGTTTTGCTGTCGCGCGTGACACCCGATGCGATCACCCGGCTTGCGCTGGAACCGGGCAGCGCCGTGCTGGGGCTGATCAAATCCACGTCCATCGAGGTTCTCGGGGCATAATTTCAGTCCGCGTTGAGATTGATTTCCCGGCACGGTCGCCGCCTCCGTCATGGCGGGCGCAGGTCCCATAGGCGTTCAAATAGCACCCCGGCGGCAGTGTTTCCCCTCGTCATGCCGACGAAGGTCGGCATCCACGCCTTCCGCGGGTGCAGGCCGCAGCCAAGGCGTGGATGGGGGGCCTCCGCCCCATAGGCGTTAAAATAGGAGGATCGCGGACCGGCCGTGCTATCGTCATGGTGCGCGCAGGCGCATCATCCACGCCTTGCGGTGCCGGTTAAGGCAAAGGCGTGGATGCCGACCTCCGTCGGCATGACGGCAAGCGGTCGAACGGCCGGAGCGTCGATGTCATCGCTGGCTGGTATATCATACCGGTGCCACCGCCAGGAGCGCCTCGATCCGGTCGGACAGTTGCCCGGCCGCGACCGGTTTGCGCACAAGAGTGAACGACCGGTCCAGGGCATTGCCGACGGCCAGTTGCGCGCCGTGGCCCGCGTAGCCGGTCAGCAGCACGGCCGGCAGCCCGGGACGGATGCGCTGCGCCTCCCGGATCACCGTCAGGCCATCCAGGCCCGGCATCGACAAATCGCTGACCAGAACGTCCACCGCCTCGTCCGTTCGCAGCAGGGCCAGGGCCTCCGATCCGCTTTCCAGGACGGTCACCGCGTAGCCCGCATCCTCCAGGCCCGCGGCCAGCGTATCCCGCACCATCACCTCGTCATCCACCAGCACCACCCGCCTTGGCCGATCGGCCGGCGTGCAAAGGGCAGGCGCAACGGCGGTGGGCGGCGCGGTGTCCGCCCGTTCCAATGCCGGCAGCCACAAGGTGACCACGGTGCCGCGGCCGGGCGCGCTTTCGATCGTCATGCCGCCGCCGCTTTGCTCCGTGAAGCCCTTCACCATCGGCAGGCCCAGGCCGGTCCCCTGGCCGATCGGCTTGGTCGTGAAGAACGGCTCCGACGCCCGGGCGAGCATCGTCCGGTCCATCCCCGTCCCGTCATCCGAGATCGTCAAGCGGACATACCGCCCCGGCCGCAAATCAGCCGGGTGAGCCGCAGCCGCCACGACCACTTCGGTCGCAGCAACGAAGCGCAGGGTGCCGCCGTTGGGCATGGCGTCGCGCGCGTTGGTAGCGAGGTTTACCAGCGCGGTTTCCAATTGTCCCTTGTCCGCCAGCACCGGCGGCAGGCTGTCGGCGATATCGACAGTGACGGAAATCGGGCTGCCCAGCGTGTGGCTCAGCACGTCGCGCAGGTCATGCAGAAGCGCCTTCGGCTCCACCGTTTCGGCACGCAGTTCGCCCCGCCGCGCGAAGGACAGCAGCCGGCGGGTGATGGAGGCGCCGCGGCCGGTTGCCTCCAGAATCATCCGGGCGAACCGCCTGGTGCCATCGTCGCCGCCGGTGGCGCGCCGATCGATCAGGCTGGCCGCGCCCTGCACGGCCTGGAGGATGTTGTTGAAATCATGCGCGATGCCGCCAGCCAGTTGCCCGAGAGCCTGCATCCGCTCGGCATGGGCCGCGCGCGCCTGCGCCTCGGCCAGCGCCGCCTCGCTGGATTTGCGCCCGGTAATATCCGTATAGGTGCAAACGACGCCGCCGCCCGGAAGAGTCTGACTGCGGACTTCCAGGACCGTCCCGTTCGGACGTGTTCGCTCATACGCATAATCGCGAAAGGGCGGTCCGTTTTCCCGCAACATGCGTGCCAGGGTCGGATCGAGGGACGCCTCGTCGCCGAACTCCCCAGTGGCCACCTGCCATTCGACGACATCCTTGAACATGATCCGGCCGGTCGTAAGTTCCGGCGGCAGGCCCAGCAGATCGATGGCGCGGCGGTTGATGACGGGCACGGTTCCGTCCGCGCGGATCATGGCGATGCCCTGCGACATGTTTTCCAGCGTCACGGCCAGGGTTTCACGCGAATCAAGCAACAAACGCCTTTGGCGCTGCATGACCGCGCCGGCGACGATGATTCCAGCCGACAGAACGATGCCGGCGGCCACGTAGAGCCGTTTATTCTGCTCATAGGCGGCGAACACGTCGTCCGCTGCGAGGCCGACCGCAACGACCAGCGGATATCCTGCCAAGCGCCGGAAGCTGACGATCCGCTCCACCTGGTCGATATCGCTGACCGCAACGAAACTGCCGCTGGCCGAGACCTTCAACAACCGGTTCTGCGATCCCCCGGGCAACTGGCGGCCGATCAATGATGCGGACGAAGGGGCTCGGGCCAGCAGGGTGCCGTCGGTTTTCGCCAGGATGATCGTCCCGTTGCCGATGGATATCGACTGATAGAACCGCGACAGATAGTTCGGGTCCAGCGAGACGACGGCGATTCCATCGAAGGACCCGTCCGGGGCCAACAGCTTGCGGACGAACTGAATGCTCCACTTGTTCGATTGACGGCCGATCAGCGGACGGCTGATGAACAGGGTGTCGTCCGTGCTGTTTTTCTGGACCTGAAAATGCTCGCGATCGGAGATGTTGATCGTCGGGTCCAGGGGACCGAGGTTGGTCCAGATCGCCCTGCCGTCGCGGTCCGCCATGGATATCTGAACGTGCAGGTCGTTCAGGAACGAATGGTTTTCCGCCCAGCTTTGCTGAAGAAACGCCGCCTGGTGTTCCAGGTACTCGTCGCGCAGGAACAGCAGCGTCTGGTCTACCGCCTCCACCGTCCGGGTGATGCTCTCTTCGAAGGTGCGCGCCAGATTGGCGCTGTCCTTCACCGCGCCGTTTTCGGCCATCGCGCGGTCGTGCCACAGGGTCAGCCCGATGCCGCCCCAAAGAAGCCCGATAACCAGCGCGATCACCAGCCAGCGCCAGGAATGCGCCCGGATGCCATAGGATGTCAGGCGAGACAACGCGGACCTCCGCCGCCGGCCGCGGGCTTAAACATGGCCATCTCCATTGCTGAGCGCCAAAAGCCTTCACGCGTTTCGGGAACCGTCATCCAGCGCAACTGTTTGGTCGCTTATCACAATTCGTGACGGCCAGACACGAAATCCGATGCGGATGCCGGTCAGAACAACGGCACGCCACGCGGAGAGCGGTCCTCGCGCGCCAGTGCTGCGGCGATGCGCAGACCGGGACAGACGGCCCGGACCACCGGAATTTCGAACTCCGGACGGGTCAGGTTCTGGGCATAGGGCGTCAAACCGCAGGCTCCGAGCCGATCGCGCAGCTTCAGCAGGGCGTCCGGGGCGTCCCGTGCCGGCAGATCGGCTGGCGGCCGCGGCGGCATGCGCGGCTCCAGTGCCGGCACGCCGGCGGCGTCCAGTTCGGTGAAGCGGCGCCGGGCGCGGCAATCGGCCTCGTTCAGCGATGCCTCGCCGCGAACCGCCAGCTTGGTTTCCACCAGCCGGTAGCCGAGCTCAAGCTGCGCCATCTCCAATATCGCACCGCGCGCGGCGCCCGCCGCGGTCAGGCTGGCGGCGAAGCCGAGGCAAATGCCATGGCCGCCGGAATTGCAGGACACGGCCGCTGCGCAGGGAACCCGCAGGTCGGCGGGCGTGATGTCGATCAGCCATGTCATCCGCCGGGAGGCAGCGCCGCGAAGCTGCGCCAGCAGGGTTGATGCGATGGCCGAAGCCTGCGAGTCCAGCGCGACCGCGCGCCCCGGGCCGCCCTCGTTCCACCAGACGGTCACGGCATGCCGCTCGATCAGTTCGAGCAATGCCGCGACGGTGGCCGAGACCGCATCCCGGCCGGCCGCGCACCCTATGCTCAGCGGCCAGGGCACGTCGATGTCCCGTTCGGCCAGCGGGCGGCGCAGGCAAAGATCGAGCGGCAGGCGCACCGGCTTGCCGCTGGACAGGTCCGCCGCCACGGTCCAGTCGATGGGCATGGCGTCGGATCCGCGAAGGAACGGGCGCAAGCTGTCCCACAGCCCGGTCGCGGGGCCCGGCTCGATCGCCTCGCTGGCCGCCAACCGTTCGACCGGATCGATCGGCCTGAAGAAGGTGGACAGGTATTCGACGCCCTCCCCGATGCAGCCCTCGAAGGCGGAGTGGAAGGTAACGCCCTTGCCGGCGGCCCGGCCCACCGGCTGCCCGGACAAGCCGATGCACGCCGGATCCGCCTCCCCCCCGACCGCGATCAGCCCGGGCGCGTCGGGGGAGTCCAGCGTGAAGACGCGGCTGAAGCGGGCAGCCGCGCGCAACATTCGGGCGCGATGGGGGGTCAGGCTGGCCGCGCCGTCGCGGTAGCCGAGCCGAACCAGCCATTCCGACGCGTGCTTGCCGGCACTTGCCGTGCCGGACAGAGCGTCGGCGCAGGATTGGAACACGTCCGCGAGCGAGGCCGTGTCCGGATGGCCCGGGTCTGTCATCGCCGATCCTGAAGAGACCACGCACTCCTCGTCATTGCCGGGCAGGACGATCACGATAGAGAACAATTCCAGGCGCACGCTCGCACCGGCTGTGTCCCCGGTCAACATCGACGCCCGGCCGCTTGAGTGCCAGATTCGGACCCTCGCCAGATCGAAGGAGCCCGGACACCATGGCCGCCAAGCGCCGCGCAGGTGGCGAAACCACCGCCGGCTTGCTCCGGTCGATGCCGTTCCGGCCGCTGGCCGCCACGCTGGCGGCGCAAACGCTTGCAACGATGGCGCTGTATTCCGTCCCCGCAGTCGCGCCGGCGGTCGCGCGGGACCTGAACGTGAGCGGCACCCTGGTGGGCAGTTTCGTTGCCACGGCGTACGGCGTCGGCATCCTGTCCGCGCTGGTCTCGCCCGGGCTGGTCATCCGGTATGGCGGCGTGCGCGCGACGCAGGCCGTCCTGCTCGCCGCCGCTTGCATGCTGATCCTCGCCGCGCAAGGCAGCGGTGTCACCGGTCTCGCAATGTCGGCCGTGGTGCTCGGGCTCGGCTACGGCGCGGCGGCGCCGGCCAGCACCCATTTATTGGTGCCCCAAACACCCCGGCCGGTGTTCAACCTTGTCATGTCGTTGCGCCAGATCGGCGTGCCGCTCGGCGGGGTGCTGGCCGCGCTGGTGCTGCCGCCCCTGGTGCCGGCCGTTGGCTGGCGCTCGGCCCTGATGCTGGAGGCGGGCCCCGTCCTGCTGCTGGCCGTGCTGATGGAAGTTCCCCGCCGCCGCTGGGACAGCGGCCATGATCCGGCACGCCGCGTGTTCGGCCCCGCGTTGCTGCAACCCTTCGCCCTGCTGGCGGAGTCGCGATTCCGGAGGTTGTCGGTCGCCGCATTTGTTTATGCCGGGCTTGCCTTGTGCCTGACCGCGTTCATGACGGTGCAACTGACCACGGTCGTTGAGCTTTCGCTGGTGCAGGCGGGGCAGATCCTTGCCGCCTACCAGATTTCCGGCTCGATCAGCCGCCCGATCTGGGGCTGGATCGCCGATCGGCTGTTGTCGCCGGCACGGACGCTGGCGGTGCATGGAGTGGGGATGGCGGCGTGCGCCTGCCTCACCGGGTTCTACAGCACCACGTGGCCAGCCTGGGCGGTGCTGGCCAACGCCGTGCTGGCGGGGTGCACGGCGGGTGGCTACACCGGCGTCGCCTATGCGGAGTATGCGGCGCTCGGCGGGGCGCGGCGGACCGAAGCAACCGGCCTGGGCACCGCGATCCTGTTCGCCGGAGGGACGGTGGTGCCGCCGCTGTTCGGGTTGGCGGTGACGGCGCTGGGCGGATACCGCACGAGCTACCTCATCGTCGCTGCCGCTGCCCTGGCCAGCGGGGTACTGCTGGCGCTGCCCCATCGCGGTGGCGAGGTGTCCGCGGGATGATGGAAACCGGATCGGCGCGATGGCGTCGAAAGCACACGCAGCCGCTCACCGCGGCTGACTGGCCTCATCCAGTTTCCGGATCGAATCCGCGTCAAGCTCGATCTCGGCGGCCTCGACCAGTTCCGCGAGTTGCTCAAGGTTCGTCGCGCTCGCTATCGGCGCCGTAACGCCTGGCCGGGCGATCAGCCAGGCCAGAGCGATCTGACCCGGTTTGGCCTCGTAGCGCTGCGCCACCTCATCCAGCGCCTTCAGCACGCCAAAGCCGTAGTCATTCAGGTATTTTTCGACCCTCGGCCCGCGGGTGCGGCCCGCGACATCGGCTTTCGAGCGATACTTTCCGGTCAGAAATCCACTGGCGAGGGAATAATACCCGATGACGCCGACCGTCTCCGAACGGCACAGGTCTTCCAGCGGGCCCTCGAATTCCGCCCGCTCAACCAGACTGTACAACGGCTGCAGGCTTTGGTACCGCGGCAGCCCCCTCTCGCGGCTGATCCTCAACGACTGCCCCAGCCGATCGGCGGAAAAGTTGGAGGCGCCGATTTCGCGGACCTTGCCCTGTTTGTTAAGGTCGGCAAACGCCGACAGGGTTTCCTCTATCGGCGTGTCCGGATCGTCGCGATGGGACTGGTACAGGTCGATGGTGTCGGTCTGCAGGCGACGCAGCGAATCGTCCACGGCGGTCTGCATATAGGCCCGCGACAGGCCCTTCCTGTCCGGCCCCATCTCCAGCCCGAGCTTCGTCGCCAGAATGACCTTGTCGCGGTTGCCTCGCGCCTTCAGCCAGTTGCCGATGATCGTCTCCGACTCGCCGCCGCTGTTGCCGGGGTGCCAGCGGGAATACGCGTCGGCCGTGTCCAGGAAATTGAAGCCGGCATCCAGCCAGGCATCCAGCAGCGCGAAGGAGGTCTTTTCATCGACCGTCCAACCGAACACGTTGCAGCCGAAGGTTATCGGCGGGACTTCCAACGATGATTGGCCGAGTCTGCGCTTTTCCATCTGCCCCCCCATGCTTCGAAAAGATGATATGAGACAGGAAGCGTAGCGCAACCCACGGATGTGTGCACACGCGGCCCGGCATTGCGGTTTAACCGTTGCGGAGATAGGACTGATGCGCCGCGACAGGAGCGGCCGACTGCCAGACGGAGACCCATCCATGCGTATCGCCCACGCCGCCGCGATCATCGCCGTCATCGCCGCTCCGGTGGCATACGCCCAGGCGCCCGCCGCGCCGCCTCCGGTCCCCGAGGTGATGCCCTTCGACATCCCCTACGGCCAGCCCATCGGCCTGGACCTGGCGAACAAGGCGATCGCGGCGGCAGCGGCGGAAGCGAAGAAGCATAACTGGAAGATGTCGATCTCCGTGGTCGATCCGGCGGGGTTTCTGGTCGCGCATGCGACCATGGACGGGACCCAATACGCCTCGATAGAGATTTCCCGGGCCAAGGCCCGCACCGCCACGCTGTTCCGGCGGCAGACCAGCACCTTCCAGAACGGCGTCAACACCGGCGGGACGCCCGCGGCGCTGAGCCTTCTTGCAACCACCGGCGGGGTGGCGAGCGAGGGCGGGTTCCCGATCGTCGTGGACGGCAAGCTGATTGGCGCCATCGGCGCAAGCGGCGGAATCTCCAGCCAGGACGCCGTGACCGCGAAGGCCGGACTCGATGCGATTACGGTAAGATAGATACTTCTTAGCTTGTCTGCCGCGCCCCGGAACGCTACGCAGAAGGCATAGCCCCAGGCAGATAAGGAGTAGTCACCCATGGCAACCCGACCGGTGATGCTGGTAATCCTCGATGGCTTCGGCTGGCGCGAAGACTCCGCCGATAACGCCGTCCGTCAGGCCAAAACCCCCAACTTCACCGGCCTCTGGAAGTCCGGCGCGCATGCCTTCCTGCACACCTCCGGCCGGGACGTCGGACTGCCGGACGGGCAGATGGGCAACTCCGAGGTCGGACACCTGAATATCGGCGCCGGCCGTATCGTGAAGCAGGAACTGGTGCGCATCGGCGACGCCGTCGAAGATGGCAGCATCGCCGAGGCGCCCGCCTTCATCGAACTGGTGTCGGCGCTGAAGCAGTCCGGCGGGACCTGCCACCTGATGGGCCTGATGTCGCCGGGCGGCGTTCACTCGCACCAGGACCACGCCGCCGCGCTGGCGCGGTATCTGCACCAAGCCGGCGTCAGGACGGTTGTGCATGCCTTCACCGACGGGCGCGACACCCCGCCGCAATCGGCCGGCGAGGACCTCAAGCGCCTGGTTGCCGCATTGCCGGCGGGCGTTCCGGTCGGCACCGTCATCGGCCGTTACTGGGTCATGGACCGCGACAAGCGCTGGGACCGCGTCTCCCGCGCCTACGCCGCCCTGGTGGAGGCGGACGGCGCCCGCTACGCCGATCCGGCCGTTGCAATCGAGGCCGCGTATGCCGAGGAGAAATATGACGAGTTCGTGCCTCCATCAGTCATCGGCGACTATGCCGGGATCAAGGACGGCGACGGCATCCTGTGCTTCAACTTCCGCGCCGACAGGGTGCGGGAAATCCTGGCCGCTTTGCTGGACCCGGCATTCGACGGCTTCCAGCGCCCGCGCGTGCCGAAGATCGCCGCGGCCGCCGGGATGACGCGGTATTCCGACGCGCTCGCGCCGTTCCTCGGCGTGCTGTTCGCGCCGGAAACGCTGCACAACATCCTGGGCGAGGTCGTTGCCAATACCGGCAGGACCCAGATCCGCATGGCGGAGACGGAAAAATACCCGCACGTCACGTATTTCCTCAACGGCGGCCACGAGGAGCCTTACGCTGGCGAGGACCGCATCATGGTGCCTTCGCCGAAGGTCGCCACGTACGACCTGCAGCCGGAGATGTCGGCGCCGGAACTGACGGACAAGGCGGTGGCCGCGATCGACAGCGGCAAATACGACCTGCTCGTCCTGAACTTCGCCAATCCCGACATGGTTGGCCATACCGGCGTACTGTCCGCCGCCGTCAAGGCGGTGGAGACGGTGGATACCAGCCTCGGGCGGATCGCCGCGGCGATCAAGGCGCAGGGCGGGGCGCTGCTGGTCACGGCGGACCACGGCAATTGCGAGTTGATGAAGGACCCGGAAACCGGCGGCCCGCACACGGCCCACACCACCAACCCGGTGCCGGTGCTGCTGGTAGGCGGTGAGGTTTCGTCGATCGGCGACGGCCGTCTGGCCGACATAGCGCCGACGTTGCTGGACCTGATGGGGATCCCGAAGCCGGCGGAGATGACGGGCCATTCGATCATCCGGCATGAGGCCGCGCGCGCGGCGGAGTAGCGAAACGGAGGACCATCCGATGGCAGAATCCCGCCCGCCGGTGCCCCCGTTCACCCGGGAAACCGCCATCGTGAAGGTCCGCGCGGCGGAGGACGGCTGGAACTCCTGCAATCCCGAACGCGTCTCGCTGGCCTATACCGAGGACAGCAGATGGCGCAATCGCGCGGAGTTCCTGTCGGGCCGCGGCGAGATCGTTGCCTTCCTGACGCGCAAATGGCACCGCGAACTCGAATACCGTCTGATCAAGGAACTGTGGGCATTCGGCGGGGATCGGATCGCGGTTCGTTTTGCCTACGAATACCATGATGACTCGGGGAACTGGTTCCGCGCCTACGGCAATGAAAACTGGGAATTCGACACGACGGGCCTGATGCGGGTGCGGCACGCCAGCATCAACGATTTGCCGCTGTTGCCCGCGGCGCGACTGTTTCATTGGGACCGGAGCGGTCCGCGTCCGGCGGACCATCCCGGGCTGAGCGATCTCGGACTGTAATCCGGATCGCAGGACACGGCGGGAAGCCTGCATCCCGGCACCGCCGGCCTGTAGCAAATGCGTGTGCTGGTCGCGCATTGCGCCGATCGGCGTGGGGGACGCGCCTGAGACGCTTGCATTAGCCGCCTGATTCAGGCGTGTCTTGTCACCCGGCCCTGCCGCCATCCCGAGTCGCCGCCGCTTCCCATCCAGCCACCCGAGGTCGCCAACTCTCCATGCCGACGCCGTTCTCGTCACAGGATCTCGGTCGCATCTTTGACGCCCGTGCGCTGACCCGCGGCCGCAGCCTCGGGCTGGCCGGGGCGGTTTCGGTGCAGCTCGACGGTGACACCATCGCCGGCAGCGTGCAGGACCGGGACGCCGTTCGCACCGTCCGCATCACCCCGGCGCTGCTTGGCCGCCGCGTGGTTTTCGACCATCGTTGCAGTTGCGGCGCACCCGGATGCGCCCACCTGGCCGCGGCGGCGTTCGCCGCGCTCGACCGCTTCCCGGCGCTGCGCAAGCCGGAGCAGCAGACCTTCCTCGACACCCTGACCACGCCCGCCCCCGAGAAGGAGCGGCAGCGCGTCGTCTTCGAACTGGCCCCCGCAGAACCGCCATACGCCTGCATCGTCACCACCGTGATGATCGGGGAACGCAGCGGCACCGCCACGCCGACAACCCCACACCAGATCGCCGCGGATGACAACGCCGACGCGAAGCTGCGCGATCTCGCCTATCTGCTGGGCGAGGGAAACGAGGCCCGCACCGGCGTCCCGGCGGCGCTGGTCGTCGACCTTCTCGATGCCTTGATCGAAACTGGCCAGGCCCGTTGGCACGCCGGAGGAAAGCGGCTGGTCAAAGGCGAAACCCGCTTTTTCCCCTCCGCCACGGCCACCGCGCTGCCGCCCCGGTCCGGCGTCATCGTCGCCGACTCCGGACCCTGGTATGTCGATGCCGTCACCGGCGCCATTGGCCGCATCCGCATCCAGGCCGCCCCAACGCCGCCCCGGCCGGCGCCGATCGCAGCGCCGCCCGCGCGAGGGCCGTTCGAACCATCCCGCCGCCGCCCCGCCACCCCCACAACCACCGAGCAGGTCATCGCCGATCGGCCGATGACGCCGGTTATCAGGTTGACGCGGTTTCCGTGCCCGGATGAATACGGAAGGATGCAGACCCTCGACGCCCTGCTGGTGGAGTTCGACTACGATGGCGCGGTGATCCCCTCCGACGACGAACGCCAGTTCGTCCGCGTCGAGGAGCCGGGCGGCCCGGTCTTCGTGCGGCGCGACCGCGGGGCGGAAACCGCGGCGCTTGATGCGATCCGCCAGGACGGCCTGGTGCAGATGCGGATGGCGACGGGCAAGTCAGCGAAGGGCCGCATGGTGTTCGCCTTCCGCGGCCGGGACGCCGCGGAAGCCTGGCAGGGATTCGTCGCCGAACGGCTGCCGGCATTGCAGGCGCTGGGCTGGCGCAGCCTGATCGACAAGGATTTCGGCCCCCGCCTGGTGGAGTCCGTCGGCGCCTGCGACATGAAGGTTACCGACATGCCGCGTGGCGGCTTCTCGCTCGATTTCGGCATCGAGATCGAAGGGTCGCGCCACCCGCTGCTGCCTGTGCTCATGCGGTTGCGGGAACGGGGCGGGATCGCTGCGGATCGGGTGGTGGACGGGGAGGTCGTCACCAGCCTGGATGACGGCCGTATCCTGCGCTTGCCGGCCGAACGGATTGCCCGGCTGCTGGCGGTGATGGACGACATGATCGAGGCCGCCGGCCGCGCCACCGGCGACAAGATGGAACTCGAAGCCGCCGCGGCGCCGAACGTCCTGGACCTGGAAGACCTGGTCACCACGCGCTGGCACGACGGCTCGGCCATCGCCGCGCACGTCGCGCGCTTCCGCACCATGACCGAGATCCCCGAAGTGCCGGTGCCGGCGGCCTTCACCGCCACGCTGAGGCCGTATCAGCAGCAGGGCGTGAACTGGTTGCAGCATTTGCGTGAGAACGGGCTGGGCGGGCTGCTCGCCGACGACATGGGGCTGGGCAAGACGGCGCAGACCATCGCCCATATCGTCATCGAGCAGGAAGCCGGGCGGCTGGACCAGCCGGTTCTGGTGGTCGTGCCGACGAGCCTGGTGCCGAACTGGACCGCCGAACTCATCCACTTCGCCCCCTCCCTCCGCGTCGCCGTCCTGCACGGGCTCGATCGGCATGAGCGGCGGCGCGATCTGGCCGGCGTGCATGTGGTGATCACCACCTACACCGTGCTGACGCGGGACATCGAGGAGATGTCGGCGCTGCCCTGGCACATGGTGGTGCTGGATGAGGCTCAGGCGATCAAGAGTTCAACGTCGAAGGCAACGCACGCGGTGTGCCGGCTGGAAACGCGGCATCGCCTGTGCCTGTCAGGCACGCCGATAGAGAACAATCTGGGCGAATTGTGGTCCCAGTTCGCCTTCCTGATGCCGGGGCTGCTGGGCCCGCGCAAAAGCTTCAACCGCCGCTTCCGCGTGCCGATAGAGAAGGACGGCGATGCGGTCCGGCGCCAGCAGCTTGCGACCCGCATCCGGCCATTCATCCTGCGCCGCACGAAGTCGGCGGTGGCGACGGAACTGCCGCCGAAGCACACGATCCTCCGCCGGATCACGTTGGCCCCCGATCAGCGGGAGCTGTACGAGACGATCCGCGCCACGATGCATGAAAAGGTGACGGAGGGGATCGCGGCGCGCGGCGTAGCGCAGAGCCGCATCCTGGTGCTCGACGCTCTGCTGAAGCTGCGGCAGGTGTGCTGCGATCCTCGCCTGGTGAAGCTGTCGTCGGCCCGGCTGACCGGAACATCGAGCAAGCTGGACGATCTGCTGGAGATGGTTGGCGAGATGATCGCGGAGGGGCGGCGTGTGCTGCTGTTCTCCCAGTTCACCTCGATGCTGGACCTGATGAAGGCGCCGCTGACGCACGCGGGGATTCCGTTCGTCGAACTGCGCGGCGATACGGCTGATCGAGCGGAGCCGGTGCGGCGGTTCGAGGCGGGGGAGGTGCCGCTGTTCCTGATCAGCCTGAAGGCGGGCGGACGCGGGCTGAACCTGACATCGGCGGATACGGTGATCCATTACGATCCCTGGTGGAACCCGGCGGTGGAGGACCAGGCATCCGATCGCGCCCACCGTATTGGACAAACGAAATCGGTGTTCGTCTACAAGCTGATCGCCGCGGACACGGTGGAGGAGCGGATCGTCGAGCTGCAGGAGCGCAAGGCAGCGCTGGCGACCCTGGCGCTGAGCGATGACGGGATGGCGATTCCGGCGATGGATGCTGATGATATCGACTTCCTGTTCGGAACGACTCCGGATCTGCTGGCGGCATAGTGCGGCCCGGAACGGGACGTGGTCGTTGCAAGGCGTTTCGGGGGCAACCGGTGCCGCGCCTGCGTCGTAAAGCCGACGGTCGGCATCCACGCTTTGCGCCAACGGGCACCGCAAGGCGTGGATGGTGCGCCTCCGCGCACCAGGACGATGGGGTATGCCCGGCATGACTGTCATTGTACGCACCGAACATTGAAGCAGCAGCGCGCTACGCCGCCTGCAACCCGGCCTCTAGATCAGCCAGCAAATCCGCCTCGTTCTCCAGGCCGATCGACAGCCGCAAAAGGCTGTCGTTGATGCCGGCGGCCAGCCTCGCCTCCACGCTCATGCTGGCATGGGTCATCGTAGCCGGGTGAGCGACCAGGCTTTCGATCCCGCCCAGCGATTCCGCCAGGGTAAATAACTCGGTCGTTTCGACGAACCGCCGCACGCCCTCGACGCCGCTGCCAATCTCGAAGCTCAGCATGGCGCCGAAGCCGCTCTGCTGGGTTTTCGCGAGTGCGTGCCCGGGGTGATCAGGCAGCCCGGCGTAATGCACCGCCGACACCGCCGGATGTCCGGACAGGAACGCCGCAATCGCCGCCGCCGTCTTCTGCTGCTGCTCGACACGCACGAACAGAGTGCGGACGCCGCGCAAGGTCAGGTACGCATCAAACGGCGCCCCCGTCACACCGGTGATGTTCGCCCAGGTGATCAGCTCCTCAACATCCTTCTGCGCCGCCGCGACTACCGCGCCGCCGACAACGTCGGAATGCCCGTTCAGGAACTTGGTCGTCGAATGAACCACCAGATCCGCCCCCAGCGCGATGGGCTGCTGCAGCGCGGGAGAGAGGAAGGTGTTGTCGACGATAACCTTGGCCCCGGCCGCCTTGGCCAGCGCCGAAACGCCGCGGATATCCACGATGCGCATCAGCGGATTGCTCGGGCTTTCGATCAGCACCAATTTCGGCGCGCGCGCCAGAGCCACCTCCAGTACGGCCTCGTCGGCGAAGTCGATGAACGCGACTTCGAACTGCCGCTTCGCCTGCCGCGCCGTCAGCAGCCGCCATGTCCCGGCGTAGCAGTCAAACGGCGCGAGGATAAGGTCCCCCGGCCCCAGCGCGGCCAGCGTCAGGTCGACCGCCGCCGTCCCGGTGGAAGTGACCACCGCTCCGGCGCCTCCCTCCAGCCGCATCAACGTCTCAGCCAGCACGTCGCGCGTCGGATTGCCCGAGCGCGTATAGTCGTGTGCCCTGGGCCGGTTGAAGCCGTGAAACGTGAAGGTACTGGACAGGTAGACGGGAGGCGCCACCGCCCCGAACGCCGTGTCTCCGCCAATACCGTTTGCAGCCGCGATGGTCTGCGGCGCCCTGTTCCGTGACATCAACCCCTCCTTCTGCCGCGGCAAGCCCGCGCGCCTTCCGCTTATGGCGCACGCCGGGGTTCCTGCAAGAGCGATCGCTGGAGGGCAGCTTTCACCATGCATTATCGTGGGTTGATTTTCTCTGTCCTTTATAACAGGTATATTGCAGGGCCGGGGGATTTCAGAAATGTGGCAGTCGGTTTCGATCCAGGTTGACGGAAGCCTTGTCGGGGCGGCAGTCCCGCAATCGAACGGCGTGCGGTTCATCGCGACGGATATCCGCGTCGCCGAGATGGACCAGACCTTGTGGCCTGCCACCGCGGACGTGCGTCAGGCGGCCGAGCAGATGGTCCGCACCGGACGCATCAAGAACTTCAACGCCCAGTCGCTGGAGGATTGATCGTCAGGGAACGTCCGGCCTCGGGTCCGGACTGATGAAGCCGTCCCGGTTGGGCATCGCGATCTTCGGCAGGTTTGCCGCGTTCAGCACCGCATCGTCCGCCACTATGCCGTTCATCGACAGCACATAGGCCGACACCGCGTAAACCTGATCGTCAGTCAGCGATCCCGGCGCGCTGAACGGCATCGCCCGGCGTACGTAGTCAAACAGCGTGGTCGCATAAGGCCAGTAGCTGCCCACGGTCCGGACAGGGTTGTGGTCCTTCAGCGTGCCGAAACCACCTACCAGACGATCGGACAGCAAGCCCTGCCCCTTGTCGCCGTGACATGGCGCGCATGTGTTCGCGAAGATGTCGCGCCCCTGCGCGACGCTGCCCTGGCCGGGCGGAAGGCCACGGCCGTCCGCCCGCACATCGATGTTTTGCGCCGCGATCTCAGCGTCCGTCGGGGTGCGGCCGAATGTGTAGTGGCGCGGCTCCGCGCAGGCCGGAACGATAGCCATCGCAGCGCAGGCAGCCAGCACGGCGCGATCAAACCGCATTGGAAACAGCCCCGCCTTGCGCGATCCGCCAGGTCTGCTGCGCATTGAAATGATAGCCCGAATTGATCCCCCGCACATCGACCAGCGCCTCACGCGGCGGCTGCACATAGCCGGTTTCGTCGATTGCCCGGCTGCGCAGCGCCGCCGGACCGCCATCCCAGGTCCACGGCAGCCGGAACCGCGTCAGGCACTTCGGCAAAATCGGCTCCTGCAACGAAGCCGCGCGCCACGACGTTCCGCCATCGGTCGAAACCTCCACCCGCCGGATGCGTCCGCGGCCGGACCAGGCGAGGCCGGTGATCTCATGAAATCCGGGATCGCGCAGTTGCTGGCCGCCGGCCGGGCGGGTGATAACCGATTTCGCTTCCATGATGAAGGTGAACTGGCGGGCTTTTCCGTCCGGCATCAGATCGGTGTATTTCGAGGTTTCCTCCCGCGTCTGGAACGGCTGATCGCCGAGCTTCAGGCGGCGCAGCCATTTGATGCTCATGTTGCCTTCGAAACCAGGCAGGAACAGCCGCAGCGGGTAACCCTGTTCCGGCCTTAGCCTTTCGCCATTCTGCGCATACGCCACGATCGCATCGTCCCACGCCTTCTCGATGGGCACGCTGCGCGACATCGCGGCGGCGTCGGCGCCCTCCGCCAATATCCAACGGGCTGACGGTTGAACGCCCACCTCAGCGAGTAGCGTTGAAAGGGGGACACCGGTCCATTCGCAGCAACTCAGCAGGCCGTGCGTGTCCTGCGGCGTCCAATCCGGCTTGGGGTCGCGGAACTCCGGCGTGTTACCGGAACATTCCAGAAAATGAATTTGCGAAACCGAGGGAAACCGCAGGATGTCGTCAATCGTGAAGATCAGCGGCCGGTCCACGAGGCCGTGGATGAGAAGCCGGTGTTCCGCCGGATCGACGGCGGGGACACCCGCATGGTGCCGTTCATAGTGCAGGCCGTTCGGCGTGATAATGCCGTGCAAGTCTTGCAGCGGCGTGCCGCTCGAGGACGCGGTGGGGAATTTCAACGCGACGCGCGGGCGGCGGACCACGTTGCCTTCAAATTTGGATGGCACGCCGTACGGCGGATTGGCAACGGGCGAACCTTGTTGCCGCATCCAGGGCGGCGCCTCTTCCTGCGCCCCCGCGCGCTTGTCCGCGAGAAGCGTAGCGGCGCCGGCCAGAAGTCCCCGGCGACGCGTGACGGAGAATCCAGCCATGGTTTATCCTTGCTCTGCGGGACGCCGATCGAAGCTGGCGCATCCGGCGCGATCGGACAAATAAACCCCTCGCAATGTGCAGATGCCGTCGCCGGCGCGGACCGAGGCGAAGCCCGATCCCATCGTCACCATCGCGGCGAAGCTGGCTTCCAAGGTCGCCGCTTCGTTGTCGAAATGGACACACGCGCCGCACCGCCCCGGCACGGCGCGCGCTGCAGCGAAACGCTGCCAGAACGTCATCGCGAAAGGTTCGCCCAATAGTCGCCGAAGACCAAAACGGACAGCACGAAGCCGAGCACGACGTTCACCACCACGCCGGCGGTGAACGCGATGAACGGCTTGCCGCCGGCCGGGGCGAAGTCGCGGAACCGGGTTGTCAGGCCGATGCTCAGGAAGCTGAATGTGAACGCCCAGGTGCGCAGCGTGGTTATCGGCAGCACCAGGCCGGGGCGCACCACGGTGTTGTAGTCGGCGAAGCTGACGTTGCGTGTCGCGAAGGTGATCAGCAATGAGGCCAGCAGGAAGCCGACGACGAATTTCGGGAAGCGCCACCAGATCTCGCCGATATCGGCGCCGCCGCCGGTTTCGGCGACCTCCCAGCGCGTGACGGCGATGATCGACAGGATCAGTGCCCATACGCCGATCCATACATCGCGTCCGACGACCTTGATCAGGGTGTAGGTCCAGACGGCCTGGTCCGGGGTGCCGGCGATTGTTCCGGCTGCGGCAAACCCGCCGTAGGTCTGTGCCGCGGCGAAACCGGCGGCGTCGGCGAACTCCGAGGTGCCGATCCAGGCGCCGCCTACGCCGGCGGGGAGGGAGAGGGCGCGGGATACCAGCGGGAGCGCGAAAATCATAACTATAGCCCACAGAACCACCAGCGTAATGGCGATCGGCGGATATTCCTTCCTGGCGCGCACTGCTCCGGCGATGGCGATGGCGGCGGAAACGCCGCAAACCGCGCCGCCGGCGCCGAGGACCGCGGCAAGCCGGCGATCGAGACCGAGATAGCGGCCGGTGAAGAAGATGGTGACAAACGTCACGACAGAAACGATCGAGGCCTGGAAGATGGCAACGGGACCGGCCCAGATGATCAGGGTGAAGGGCAAGGTCGCGCCCAGCAGCACGATGCCGGTCTTGATGTAGAATTCAACCCGGAATCCCGCATCGAGCCAGCGCGGCAGGCCAATCAGGTTGGCGATCAGCAATCCGCCGAGCAGCGCGATCAGCGGCGGCTCGATGCCGTAGTATAGCGCTTTATCCCAGGCTCCGGCGGCGAAGACGATGACCGAGAGGACGTAGACAAGCACGAAGCCGGGCACGAACTGCTTGACGGAGTAGCCGATGGCGGAGGCGGCGATGCTGAACAGCCCGAGCAGGATGGCGAACTGGGCGAGGTAGCGGATGGCGTTGGTTTGGAAATGGGCGACAAGCTGGGAAAAAGCCGACCATTTCGCCGGGGATACCGCCAGCCAGGCGATGGAGGAGCCGCTGGCGAACAGCGCGTAGGCGATCAGGGCCGTGGCGAGGCCGATCCATACCGCCCACCAGTCCTCCTTGCGCCAGAGCTCGGTCCAGCCGAGACCGGCAGTTGAACCCGGGGCGGCTGTCGTCTGGCTGCTCATGCCGGCACCGCGAGATCGAGCCGCGTGCGGCGGCCATGGACCCGCACGAACACTGCGTTCGGCCCGGTTGGGCGTGAGTTTATACGGTAAAGCATGGTGATATCCTGGCGCGGTCTCCCTTTGGCTAATAGTTCTTATCGAAAAGACCGTCAACTAACGTTGTGTTAGCCGCTCGATCTATCGCCCCGCGTGATTTCCGTTCGGGCCGGCCCAACGTCGTCCGCCGCCGCGGCGGCGTCGAAAAAAATGGTGCTTTGATAAATTTCGTGCAAACATTCAGCCATGACCGTTCACGGCCCCCTGACAGCCTGCATCTTCGACGTTGACGGCGTGCTCCTCGCCTCACCGCATGAGCGCGCCTGGCGCGAATCGTTGCGCGGGTTCGCCGATCCCGATCGTTTCACAACCGCCATGTACCAGGCGGTGGTCGCGGGCAAGCCGCGCATGAGCGGCGCCCGTGCCGCCCTGGAGGCGCTCGGCGTGCCGGATGCGGCGCAGCAGGCGGTGGCTTATGCCGAGCGCAAGCAGAAACTGCTGGAGGACCTGATTAGGCAAGAGGGTGTCCCGGCCTTCCCCGATGCGCTCCGCTTCGTCAAGGCGCTGCTGGACCTCGGATGGCGGCTCGCCGCCGCATCATCGTCGAAGAACGCCAACGAGATGATGCAGTCGGTCCGCCTGGACACCGGCCAAACCGTGTTCGACGTCTTCAGCGCCAATGTGTGCGGACGCGACCTGCCGCGCGGCAAGCCAGACCCGGCGATTTTCCTCCTCGCCGCGGCGGAGCTTCACGTCCCGCCCGAGCACTGCTTCGTTGCGGAGGACGCCCCCGTCGGCATCGAAGCTGCGCTGGCGGGCAAGATGACCGCGCTCGCCATCGCGCGCAACGATGATGCGGCCTCCCTCAAAGCTGCGGGAGCAGATGTGGTGGTGACAAGCTTCGACGAAATCGCGATAGACGCGCTGGCCGATGGACGGCTTTGCCCGCGGGGACAGGACTGATGGAGCGCATACTCAAGCCGACGGCCGACGACACCTGGCTTTTCGGGATGGATTCGTCGGGGGGACATGTTTCGGGATCGCGCTTCGCGATCAGCAACGGTTTTCTCGGCACGTTCGACGCCGCTGTGGCGCCCGTCGGCGACCCTGTCGCGGTGCCGGCCCGAACCTATGTGGCCGGATTGTTCGACACCGTTGCCGCCGATGACACCATGGCGGTCCTTGTTCCCGCCGCGGATTGGCTCCGCCTGCATATTTCCATCTCCGGCACGCCGCTGGCGCGTCAGCCCTTTCAGCGCACAGTGCTGGATGTCAGCCGGGGCGTGCTGATGACCGAGACGCGGGCAGGATCGCTGCTGGAGCGCGGCTTGCGGCTGGTGTCGTTGCACGATCCTTCGGTCGGCCTGCAACTGATCGAACTCGGGATCGAGGAGGCCGGCCTTCAGGTCACGCTGGAAGCGTCGGTCGACGTATCGGCGCTCGAGCTGGTCCCGCACCGGATCGAGCACGACCTGGGGGTTTGGCGCACCCGGTATTCAGGACTGGGCCTTGCGATGGCGGTTGCGGCGGCGCTGGAGATCGACGGCAGCGATCTTGCCGCCGCCACGCCGGCACCGCTGACATGGTCCTGGAGCTGGACATCGCGGGCCAGCCAGGTCGTGCGTTTCCGGCGCTGCGCCGCGATCGTGCGCAGCGATGCCGCGCATTTCGATCTCGGCGTCAAGGCGAGGGATACGCTCAACCATATCCGGCGCATCGGCTGGCGTTCCGTGGTGGAGGCGCATGAGGCAGCCTGGGCGAGCCGCTGGCATAGCAGCGATGTGCAAATCGCGGGCGACGCGGCAGCGCAGCGGGCGTTGCGCTTTGCCGCCTATCACCTGAACAGCGCGGCCAACCCGGCGGATGAACGGGTTTCCATCGGGGCACGCGCGCTCACCGGCGAGGGCTATCACGGCCATGTCTTCTGGGACACCGAGATCTTCCTGCTGCCTTTCTATATCCTGACATGGCCCGAGGCGGCCCGGTCGCTGCTGATGTATCGCTTCCACACCCTCGACGGCGCCCGGGCCAAGGCCGCGCGGATGGGTTGGCGGGGCGCTCTCTATGCCTGGGAATCGGCGCTGACCGGCGCGGAAATGACGCCGGAGCGGCTGAAGGACCAGAACGGCAACTGGGTGGACGTGCTGTGCGGCACGCAGGAGCAGCACATCAGCGCGGATGTGGCCTATGCGGTCTGGCAGTATTGGCGCACCACGGGAGACGACCGGTTTCTGCTCGAGGCCGGGGCCGAAATCCTGCTGGAAACCGCTCGGTTCTGGGCCAGCCGGGCGGTGCCGGAGGCGGACGGGTTTTGCCATATCCGGGGCGTTATCGGCCCGGATGAGAATCACGAGCACATCGATGATAACGCCTTCACCAATGTGATGGCACGGTGGAACATCCGCCGCGCGCTGGATGCGGCGGACATGCTGAAGCAGCGTTGGCCGCAGCATTGGTCCGGCTTGTCCGCGCGGCTGGGCATCGATGAGGCGGAACTGCTGCAATGGTCCGGCGTGGCCGAGAGGATCGTGACCGGCTTCGATCCTGAAACCGGCATGTATGAGCAATTCGCCGGCTTTTTCGATCTCGAGGACATCGACCTCGCTTCCTTTGCCGATAGAACGGTGCCGGTGGAGGTGCAGCTCGGGCAGGAGCGGACGCAGAACGCCCAGATCGCCAAGCAGGCCGACGTCGTGGCGTTGCTGGCGCTGCTGCCGGAGGAGTTTCCGGAAGATTCGGGGCCGCGGAATTTCCGCTATTATGAACCGCGCTGCAGTCACCGCAGTTCGCTGAGCCCGGCGATGCACGGGCTTGTCGCCTCACGGTATGGTGATGTTGGCATGGCGATGCGCTTCTTCAGGCAGACCGCGGCGATCGATCTCGGCGACAGGCCGGGACCGGTGGACGAGGGCGTGCACATTGCGGCGCTCGGCGGGATCTGGATGCTGGCGGTATTCGGCTTTGCCGGGTTGTCGGTGCGGGATGATGGCATCGCGCTGGACCCGCGTTTGCCGGAAAGCTGGGACAGCATCGCCTTTAGGGTGCAGTGGCGCGGCCGCTGCCTTCACATTGGGGTCCATCGGCGGAGCGGGTTGGTTGAGGCAACGCTCGAGGAAGGTGAACCGATGATGGTGACGATTGGCGGCGAGCGGCGGGAAATAAGCCGCGACCAAGGATTGAGCGTCAGTATCGGTTAAACCAAGCTCCGCAAACGCGTCGTGGACCGGTTACTCCGGGCCACGACGACCTGATCAGGGAGTGCCTTGTCGGCCGCTGGTATGATCTGTCAGGCGTGAACCGCGGTCGGAACGCGCGCCACCGGAATGCCCTCCGGGTCCAACCGATACCCGCCGCCCTCCGTTACCAATAGCCGGGCGTTCGCCGGATCCGGCTCGATCTTCTGGCGCAGGCGGTAGATGTGAGTCTCCAGAGTATGCGTGGTCACCGCCGCGTTGTAGCCCCATACCTCATTCAGCAGAACCTGCCGTGCCACGGACCGGGTGCCGGCGCGGTAGAGGAACTTCAGGATCGCGGCCTCTTTCTCGGTCAGGCGGATGCGGCGGTTCTTGGCGGGTTCCTGCAACAGCTTTGCGGCCGGGCGGAAGGTGTAAGGCCCGATCGTGAAGACCGCGTCCTCGCTGTTTTCGAAAATCCGCAATTGTGCGCGCAGGCGTGCCAGCAGCACCGCCAGCTTGAACGGCTTGGCGATGTAGTCGTTGGCGCCGCAGTCCAGCCCCTTGACCACGTCGTTCTCGCCGTCGAGGCCGGTCAGCATGATGATCGGCATGCGCTGGCCCTGCTTGCGCAGCTTGGCGCAGAGATCGCGGCCGTCGCCATCCGGCAGGCCCACGTCGAGAATCACTGCGTCGAAGCGGGCATCCTTGGAGGCGAGCCGCGACTCGGCCTCTTGGACGGATGCTGCCTCTGTCGCCACGAACTCCCCATCGACGGCCAACTGGTCGACCAGGGTTTCGCGCAGAGCATCGTCATCATCAACGATCAGGACGGGGCGTTCTGCCGACATACGCTAGTTCCTCTTTATCAGTTTTGAACGTGGCCGGGTTGCCGCCCGGGTTCTGATTGGCACTTTGAAGGCGACATCACTCTATACGATCCCGAAAGAGGACAAAATCGCTTACGTCCCCGATATCAAGCCCTGTCTAATCACAAAACAGCGCGCCTAGTCGGACCACGGCCGAATCAAAACACTGTCTGGGTTCATCCATATCACCTATATAGGTTCCCGTGATGTGCAATCATCGCCTGACGCAGCGATTTTCCGCTTGAAGGTTGATAGTGACGGCAGTTTGGCCTCAGTGTTACACGATATTGCAGCGTCCGCGATTGGATTGGCGTGCCGCAATACAACCCGTAGCGTGCAATGTCGGCTGACACATCTATCGCTGAACGCGTGAGGCTGCGCCTCCGGCAGGTCCATCGCGGCGCATCGGACCTGCGCCGGGGCGTTCCTGTCATCCTGGGCGGACCATCGCCGCTGCTCATCATGGCGGCGGAGACGGCCGGCGCCGACGGTCTGACCGAACTTGAAAGTGTCTCGCGCAGCGAGATCATGTTGATCCTCACGCCCGCCCGGGCAGCCGCGATCCTGCGCGCGCCGATGCCGGCGCAGGCGGCCGCGGTCGCTGTCGCGCTGCCGCCGTCCATGCGCAAAATTGATGTTTTCCAATCTATTGTAGACCCGACCGCGGCGCAGCCTCCGGTGCAGGAGACTTTGAAGCTGGCCGCTGAACCCCTGGCCGCCGCTGCCGCGCTGGGCCTGGCCAAGATTGGCCGGCTGCTGCCGGCGGTGGTCGCCGCGGCCTTGCCGGAAAGCTACGGGGATCGGCTTGCCGGGCACGGGATCATCGCGGTGCCGGCCTCCGAGGTGCTGGATTACGCCAGCGATGAGGTCGCCGGCCTGCGGCAAATCGTCTCGGCGCATGTGCCACTGAACGGCGCCCCGGACAGCCGCGTGGTTGCATTCCGCACCGAGGGGTCGGCCCTCGAACATCTAGCAATTGTGATCGGGCGCCCGCAGGACCGCGACGCGCCTCTGGTCCGAATCCATTCGGAATGCTTCACCGGGGACCTGTTGGGCAGCCTGCGCTGCGACTGCGGCGAACAGCTCCGCGGCGCGATCACGCGCATGGCCGAGGATGGCGCCGGAATTTTGCTTTACCTGGCGCAGGAAGGGCGGGGAATCGGTCTTATCAACAAGTTGCGCGCCTATGAGCTGCAGGACCGCGGGCTCGATACGATGGACGCGAACCGGGTGCTCGGCTGGGGCGCGGACGAGCGCAATTTCCTCGTTGGCGCGGCCATGTTGCAGATCATGGGCATAAGGCGGGTGCGGCTGCTGACCAACAACCCTGACAAGCTGGAGGCGATGGAGGCATGCGGCATCGAAGTCGCCGGGCGGGAGCCACATCTGGTCGCCGCCAACGGCGTTAATGACGAGTATCTTGCCACCAAGGCGTCCCGCTTCGGTCACATGCTTGACTAGAAGGCTGATGTAGGGGTTCGTCCGCCTTATCCTGGACCGGCGCCGAACCAGCGGCTAAAGGTCTGAGCCACTTTCGCACGAGACCCCGATGACACCGATCGAAGTCGACCGACTGCAAACCTACCTGCGCAAGCTGTTCGGCAGCGAGCGAATCCGGGTTGTTCTGCCGCCGCGCAAGGGCCTTTCCATCGAGTTCTCCGTCAATGACGAAACCATCGGCACCGTGCACAAGGACGTCGATGACGGGGAAACGTCGTATTCGATCCATCTGACGGTGCTGGAGGAGGATCTTCCGGCGCCCCGTCCCGCCGCCAAGGCAGCGGCGGCTCCCGGGCGGCGGTAAACTCTTCCCGTCGTCATGGCCCGGCTCGTCCGGGCCACCTCTCGCGGCACGTGCTGGAATAGGTGGTAAAAGGGTATTACGCCGCGATTGCTAATCGCGCGGCCGGCCGTTAGTTTCCGTGCCGACGCGGGTGTAGCTCAATGGTAGAGTCCCAGCCTTCCAAGCTGGCTGTGCGGGTTCGATTCCCGTCACCCGCTCCAAAGCACCCTTCCCTGATTTGACACACCGACTCGGCCGTCGCATCTTGCGGGATTGCCGAGGGGTGCCCCGCCGAGGGGGCTGAGATATCGCGCAAGGCCGGAATAACCGGCGGTGCGATGACCCTTTAACCTGATCCGGGTCATGCCGGCGGAGGGACGGGTCGTTTCATTGGACCTGATTTCATCCTCCGTTCAGCCCGGGACCGATGCTGAAGGAGAAGAGGTCCATGACGGTCCAGTCGAAGCCCAACACCCGTCCGAGTTCGGTGACCACCGGCGCCATCGCCGGCTCCCGCAAGATCTACACCAGCCCGGAGGGTCGGCCCGACATCCTTGTGCCGTTCCGTGAGATCGCCCTCGATCCCAGCGCCATGGAAGCACCGTACCGGGCGTATGACTGCTCCGGTGTCTACACCGATCCGTCGGTGACGATCGATCTGGAAGCCGGTCTGCCGCCGATACGGCGGGAATGGATCGCCAAACGGGGCTTCGCCCGGGTGGCGCCGCGGCCGGTCAAGCCGGAAGACAACGGCAATATCGGCGCCGACAAGCTGGTGCCGGCCTGTCCGGCCGATGTGCCGATACTGGGCGGGCAGCCGCGGCAGTTGGTGACGCAGTATGAGTTCGCCCGCGCCGGCATCATCACCGACGAGATGATCTACGTCGCGCATCGCGAAAACATGGGCCGGTCAGCGATGATCCCGGGTGCGGAAGAGCGGGTCGCCGACGGCGAAAGCTTCGGCGCGGAGATCCCGGCCTTCATCACCCCGGAATTCGTCCGCAGCGAGATCGCCCGCGGCCGCGCCATCATCCCGGCCAACATCAACCACCCGGAGCTCGAGCCGGTCATCATCGGCCGCAACTTCCTGGTCAAGATCAACGCCAATATCGGCAACTCGGCGGTCACCTCCGGCGTGGCCGAGGAAGTCGAGAAGATGGTCTGGGCGATCCGCTGGGGGGCCGACACCGTGATGGACCTGTCCACCGGGCGGAACATCCACAACATCCGCGGCTGGATCATGCGCAACTCGCCGGTGCCCATCGGCACGGTGCCGATATACCAGGCGCTGGAGAAGGTGGATGGCGACCCGACCAAGCTGGATTGGGAGGTGTTCAAGGACACGCTGATCGAGCAGGCCGAGCAGGGCGTCGACTATTTCACCATCCATGCCGGGGTGCGTCTGCAATACGTGCCGCTGACGGCGAAGCGGGTCACCGGGATCGTCTCGCGCGGCGGCTCGATCATGGCGAAGTGGTGCCTGTCGCGGCACAAGGAGAGTTTCCTCTACGAGCGCTTCGACGAGATCTGCGACATCATGCGCAAGTATGACGTGTCGTTCTCGCTCGGCGACGGGCTGCGGCCGGGGTCGAACGCCGACGCCAACGACGCCGCTCAGTTCGGCGAGCTGGAGACGCTGGGCGAGTTGACGAAAGTGGCCTGGGACAAGGGCTGCCAGGTGATGATCGAGGGCCCCGGCCACGTGCCGATGCACAAGATCAAGGTCAACATGGACAAGCAGTTGCGCGAATGCGGAGAGGCTCCGTTCTACACGCTCGGGCCACTGACCACCGATATCGCCCCCGGCTATGACCACATCACCTCCGCCATCGGCGCCGCCATGATCGGCTGGTTCGGCACGGCGATGCTTTGTTATGTGACGCCGAAGGAGCATCTCGGGCTGCCGGACCGGGACGACGTGAAGACCGGCGTGATCACGTATCGGATTGCGGCGCACGCGGCGGATCTGGCGAAGGGGCACCCGGCGGCGAAGCTGCGGGATGACGCGGTCAGCCGGGCGCGGTTCGAGTTCCGCTGGGAGGACCAGTTCAACCTGTCGCTCGATCCCGACACGGCGCGGTCGTTCCATGACCAGACCCTGCCGAAGGAGGCGCACAAGGTGGCGCATTTCTGCTCCATGTGCGGGCCGAAGTTCTGTTCCATGAAGATCACGCAGGATCTGCGGGCGGAGGCGGAGCGGATGGCCGGGCTGGAGGCGAAAAGCGTGGAGTTTGCGGAGGCCGGGAAGGAGATTTATCTGCCGCAGCAGGCGGCGGAGTAGGCGCAGCCGCCCGGGGCGGGTCAGGCGCTGCACTCTCTTTGCGTCATGGCCCGGCTTGTCCGGGCCACCTATACCCGCACCGTCCCGCGGTAGGTGGCCCGGACGATCCCCCGGACAAACCGGGAGAGGGCCATGACGTTGGCAAGGATATCGCCCCGTGAAGCGGTCGTTCCGCGCGCCGGCTCAGTGGGCGGCCGCGCCCCACGCCAGCCGCGAGGATCGATGATGCGCGTGGCAGATCGCCACCGCCAGCGCGTCCGACGCGTCGGCGCGGCACAGTGTGGCTCCGGGCAACAAACGATGCACCATCATCGCCACCTGCTCCTTCTCCGCCCCGCCGGTGCCGACGACCGCCATCTTGACGGTCTTGGCGGCGTATTCGGTGACCTTGATGCCCGCCAAAGCCGGGGTCAGCAGCGCGACGCCGCGGGCATAGCCGAGCTTCAGCGTCGCGGCGCCGTTGCGGTTGACATAGGTTTCCTCGACCGCGGCCTCGTTGGGCTGGTGCAGGACCAGAAGCGCCATCAGCGCGTCGTGCAGCATTTTGAGCCGATCGGGGACCGAGTGGTCGCTGTCTGTGGCGATGACGCCGTCTGCGATGTGGCGCAGGCGGTTGCCGTCGACGTCGATCAGCCCCCAGCCGGTGAAGCGTAGTCCGGGGTCGATGCCCAGCAGCCTGACCATTGTCGATTCGCACCCCGCTTTGTGTAATGTTGGTGCTTACACCAGTCCGCGGGAGATAGGTTTTGCGTTCGCAGTCAGTCCAACGCACCCGTGGCGGGACGTGCCTTTGGGGCGGATGGGCGGACCGGCTCAGCCCACCGTGTCATGGCCAGGCTTGTCCCGGCCACGACTTTGGTTCCATCAGCACCGCAAGTCGTGGATGGCCGGAATAAATCCGGCCATGACACAAACAGCGCCGGCCATGACACGGGGAGCCAAGCTGCCTCACCGCGACAGCGCCGCCATCACCGACTCCGGGATATCGAAGTTGGCATACACATTCTGCACGTCCTCATTCTCATCCAGCGCGTCCAGCAGCTTCAGCAGCCCGGCCGCCCGGTCTTCGTCCAGTGTCACCACCGTCGTCGGCCGCCACTCCAGCTTCGCGCTTTCCGGCGCCCCGAACCGAGCCTCCAGAGCGTCCCGGACGGTGAAGAAATCCTCGATCGGGCAGGTCACCTCGTGCGACTCATCGTCGCTTTCGGCATTCTCGGCGCCGGCTTCGATCGCCGCTTCGAGCATGTCATCGGCCGTCGCCACCGAGGCCGGATAGCGGATCACCCCCAGCCGGTTGAACATGAAGCTGACCGAGTTCGTCTCCCCCAGCGCGCCGCCGTTCTTGTTGAACGCCGTCCGCACGTCCGAGGCGGTGCGGTTGCGGTTGTCGGTCAGCGCCTCGACGATCACTGCCACGCCGGCCGGGCCGTAGCCCTCGTACCGCACCTCCGCATAATCATCGCCAGCCCCGGCGCCGGAGGCTTTCTTGATCGCTCGGTCCACCGTGTCCTTCGGCATGTTGGCCTGCCGCGCCGCGGTGACCGCCGCGCGCAGCCGGGGATTCGAGGACGGGTCAGGCAGTCCCTGCCGGGCGGAGACGGTGATCTCCCGGATAATGCGCGCAAACTGGCGGCCGCGGCGGGCGTCCTGCGCGCCCTTGCGGTGCATGATGTTCTTGAACTGGGAATGGCCGGCCATGGGTGGTTGCTAGACTCTCGGGTTGGTGACCGCCACAGACTACAACGCCGGACGCCGGGGGGAAACCGGGACGATCTTTCGTCCGGAACCTTGCCCTTTGCGGGACGGCTGCTGTCAGGCGATGCGGCACCCGTTTCTTCATTCTCTGAAGTCCACCCTTTCTGTGATAGACTCCCTCCATGACACAGGCCCACACAGATGACGGCAACATGCCCCACCCGGCCAACCTGATCGGAACATGGCGGCGCTTTGGCGCGGTTGGCCCGGTTTATGAGATCATCGGCTCCGGCGACGAACTCCCCGGTGGCGATCGCCGCATGCGTGTGCGCGTCGTCGAGACTGGCGAGGAACTGGATTACCGCCTCGCCGAAATCCTGGATGATCCACGGGAGCGTTGATGTTCGCCATCGCCTTTGATCTCGTGGTCGCCGACACCGCGCAGCATCACCCCAAGGGTGTGGCGCAAGCCTATGCCGACATCGGCAGCACGCTGGCGGGTTTCGGCTTCAATCGGGTGCAGGGCAGCCTCTACACCACGCCGTCCGAAGACCTGGCCAATCTGTTCGGCGCCATCACGGCGCTTAAGGCATTGCCATGGTTGCCGGCATCCGTGCGCGACATTCGCGCTTTCCGTGTCGAGCAATGGTCGGATTTCACCAAACTGGTGAAGGGGTAGGATCGGCGGCGACGAGCCGAAGCCGCGGCTCGCGCCGAAACCAAACCCTTCCGCGACTCGGCCCGCCCCTGCTACGTGCCATGCATGCCCAGTCTGGACATGGAACTGGCCGCCGGGGGGCGAGTCGCAGGCGTAGACGAGGCCGGGCGGGGACCGCTCGCCGGCCCCGTGGTCGCCGCCGCTGTTGTGCTCCGCGCCGACACTCCGCCCGAGCTGGCCATCCTGCTGGACGACTCCAAGAAACTGACAGCCGAACAACGCCTCGCCGCCTTCCTCGCCCTGCATGCCTCCACCGCCGAGATCGGCGTCGGCGCCGCGTCGGTGACGGAGATCCTGCGGCTGAACATCCTCCACGCCTCCATGCTGGCGATGCGGCGGGCGGTGTCCCGGCTGCGCATCCCGCCCGACCTGGCGCTGGTGGATGGCAACTACCCGCCGAAACTGGATTGCGCAGTGCGCTGCGTTGTGGGCGGCGACGCGCTGTGTCTGTCGATCGCCGCTGCCTCCATCGTCGCCAAAGTCATCCGCGACCGGGCAATGGCGCGCCTGGGCGTGCGCTTCCCCGGTTACGGCTGGCACTCCAACGCCGGATACGCCACGGCGCTGCACCGGGACGCGCTGCAACGGCTCGGGCCGACGCGCCACCACCGCGAGGCGTTCGGGACGGTGGCGCAACTCAGGCTGGACCTAACGATTGCCGGTTGACGTGACGTCCGGCGAGCCGTCACGGTGTGGCAAAGCCATTGACAAGGTTGGGACTCCGCTTGGACGCCTATCACGACCTGCCGCTGGACCAGATACTCCGAGGCGACTGTGTGCAGATGATGCGCATGTTGCCGGCGGGGTCGGTTGACTGCGTCTTCGCCGATCCGCCTTACAACTTGCAGTTAAGGGGCGAACTGCGGCGGCCGGATGACAGCCTGGTGGACGGCGTCGATGAGGAGTGGGACCGCTTCACCGATTTCGCCTCCTACGACGCGTTCACCCGGGAATGGCTTGGCGAGTGCCGGCGGCTGCTGCGCAAGGACGGCACGATCTGGGTGATTGGCGCCTACCACAACATCTTCCGCATCGGCGCCATCCTTCAGGACCTCGGGTTCTGGATCCTGAACGACGTGATCTGGCGGAAATCCAACCCGATGCCGAATTTCCGCGGCCGGCGCTTCACCAATGCGCATGAGACGCTGATCTGGGCGGCGCGCGGGCGCGATTCGCGATATCGCTTCAACTACCAGGCGATGAAGTCGCTGAACGATGACATCCAGATGCGCAGCGACTGGTTCATCCCGCTCTGCACCGGGCCGGAGAGGCTGCGCAACGAGCACGGCCTGAAGCTGCACCCCACCCAGAAGCCCGAGGCGCTGATCCATCGCGTGCTGCTGGCCAGCACCAATCAGGACGATGTCGTGCTGGACCCGTTTGCCGGCACCGGCACTACCCCGGCGGTCGCCAAGCGGCTGCGGCGTCGCTTCATCGGCATCGAGCGTCATCCCGCCTATGCCGAGGCCGCCATCGGCCGGGTGCGGCGGACCAAGGCGATCTCGGTCGAGGGCGCCACATCCGAACCGACGAAGCGGGAGGTGCCGCGCATCCCGTTCGGCAGCCTGGTGGAGCAGGGCCTGATCGCCCCCGGCACGACGATCTACGACCGCCAGCGGCGTGTCAGCGCGGTTGTCGGGCCGGACGGATCGCTCAGCATGGGCGACGCCCGCGGTTCGATCCACAAAATCGGCGCCCTGGCGCAGAACGCGCCGAGCTGCAATGGCTGGACGTTCTGGCACTTCGAACGCGATGGCGGGCTGCTGCCGCTGGATGAGCTGCGCGTGATGTTCACCGCCCGGTCCGCGCTTTCGCCCGATTCGCTTCAGGCGTGACCTGCCAGGAAATCTCTCTCCCGAGCGAGCGGCAGTCGCTTCGCAGGGTTCTCAACACCCCTGCTGCTAAAGCTTCTCCACCTGGGAGTATTCCAGTTCCACCGGCGTCGAGCGGCCGAAGATCGAGACGCTGACCTTCACCCGGCCCTTCTCCTCGTCGACCTCTTCCACCGTGCCATTGAAGCTGGTGAACGGGCCGTCGGCGACGCGGACCTGCTCGCCGATTTCGTACATCACCGCCGGACGTGGACGATCCACGCCTTCCTGATTCTGCTTCAGGATGCGCTCGGCCTCGGCCTCGCTGATCGGGCTGGGCTTGGTCTTGCTGCCGAGGAAGCCGGTGACCTTGGGGGTGTTCTTGACCAGGTGCCAGGCGTCGTCGGTCAGGTCCATTTTCACCAGGACGTAGCCCGGGAAGAACTTGTGCTCGCTGTTGATCTTCCGCCCGCGCTTGACCTCGACGACGTTTTCCGACGGCACCAGAACCGCCTCGAACTGCTCGGCGAGGCCCTTCTGCGCGGCCTGCTCGGTGATCTGCTGGGCGATCTTTTTTTCGAATCCGGAGTAGACGTGGACGACGTACCAGTTTTTCGCCATGTGATGACCTCAGACGCCCACACTGAATAACGCGCGCACCCCAAGGCCGATCACCTGATCGACGACGAAGAAGAAGATGGCGGCGACCGCGGCCATGGCGAAGACCAGGCCGGTGGTCACCAGGGTCTCCTTGCGGCCGGGCCAGGTCACCTTGGCCACTTCCTGCCTGACTTCACGCACGAACTTAACCGGATTAAACGCCACGTTTGCCACATCCTTCGAAGATCGCCGCCACGATACCGTGCCGTAGCCCAAGGTGCTGGCAGGGGAGCAGAGACTCGAACTCTGAACCTCCGGTTTTGGAGACCGGCGCTCTAGCCAATTGAGCTACACCCCTACAGCGGGCCGGCGCTCAATCCATGGGATCGGACGCGACGAGGCCCGCAAAAAAGGATGCGGCGGGGGTATTGTCAAGCGTTTATCCCCGGAGGCTGTCCGGGCGGTTTCGCAGCGCGGGAATGTTCACATTGTGTTCTTGACACTGCGCGCAGGGTGTGGGAGGCATAAGAAAGAACGCAGGAAGAACACGCTGAAGGGGCGCCCGATCACATGCAGATCACGATCGACCGCGACGCTGTTGCCGCCTTTGAAAAGGCTGGATTGCCGGATCCGGACGCGAATCGGCCGATGCCCGGGCGCCAGACCGCGGGACGGGGCGCGGTCAGCAACCCCGGCGTGCGGTTCGACGCCCACACCGCCTTCCCGTTCGACGACGGATGGGAGACGCTGACGCAGGATATCGGCGACCTGCCGCGACTCGACACCAGCCTGATCCGCGATTCGAGCCGCTCCGCCATCAGTTGGAACACGTCGCCGGATATCGGCTTCGACCGGGCGGTGAATCCATACCGCGGCTGCGAGCATGGCTGCATCTATTGCTATGCCCGGCCGTCGCACGCCTATCTCGGCTACTCGCCCGGGCTGGATTTCGAGACCAGGCTGATTTTCAAGCCGGACGTGGCGGAGCTGCTGGAAAAGGAGCTGCGCAAGCCCGGCTACGTCGCACGCACCCTGGCGCTGGGATCGAACACTGACCCGTACCAGCCGATAGAGCGGACGCTGAAGCTCACCCGCTCGGTGCTGGAGGTGCTGGACCGCTACAACCACCCGGTCGGGATCGTCACCAAATCCGCCGGCGTGTTGCGCGACCTGGATATCCTAACCTCGATGGCGCAGCGGAACCTGGTGCGGGTGCATCTGTCGATAACGACGCTTGATCCGCGGCTGGCGCGGGTGATGGAGCCGCGTGCGGCGACTCCGGCGCGGCGGCTGCAGGCGGTGGCTGAGCTGACCCGGGCGGGGGTGCCGGCCGGGGTGCTGGCGGCGCCGATGATCCCCGGGCTGAACGACGCGGAGATGGAAAAAATCCTGGAAGCCGCGGCGGCGGCCGGAGCGCGGCACGCTGGCTATATCCTGCTGCGGCTGCCGCTGGAACTGCGGCAGATGTTCGAGGCGTGGCTGCAGACGCATTTCCCGGACCGGGCGCGGCATGTGCTCAGCCTGATCCGGCAGACCCGGGCGGGGGAGCTGAACGACCCGCGGTTCCATCACCGGTTCACCGGCCATGGCCCGTATGCCGATTTGCTCGGCCAGCGATTCGGCAAGGCGTCGCGGCGGTTCGGGTTCGATGAGGCGCGGGCGCAGTTGGATTGCGCGCGCTTCGCCGTCCCCGGCGCGCTTGCGCCCGGGATGCCGGAGCAGATGTCGCTCTTCGGCTAGTTCCGGCTCATCGCGCACGGGAGCCTGACGGCACCGGATCGGCGGCCGTGGTGCGCGAAGCCCGGAGCGGTCCGGCTTGCGCCCGGCGCGATACGGATGCGCGTCAGACGAATTCTCGCCATTGTTGACAATCTATCGGTTTTATGGCGCTTGGGCCGCATGCAACTGCCCGACAGCGATGAGATTGTCGACACCGCGCTAAATCTTCCCACCAAGCCGGTGGGCGGCGCGGTTGATGGCCAGACGCTCTCGGACCACGTCTTGCGGCTGATCCAGTCGGCCATCGTCAAAGGTGAGATCGCGCCGGGAAGCAAGATTTCCGAGCCTGAGCTGGCGCGGGCTTACGGCATTTCCCGCGGTCCGCTGCGCGAGGCGCTGCACCGGCTGGAGGGACAGAAGCTGCTGGTGCGCGTGCCGCATGTGGGCGCCCGGGTGGTCTCCCTCAGCCGGCAGGAACTCAGCGAACTCTATCAGATCCGCGAATCGCTCGAAGGCATGGCCTGCAGGCTGGCGGCGGAGCGCATGCGGCCGGAACAGGTCGAGGAACTGCGCGGCGTGCTGCGGGAGCACGAGCGCGACGCAGCCTTCCAGGCCGGAAGCGGCTATTACCAGCAGGAAGGCGACTACGATTTCCACTATCGCATCGTGCAGGGAAGCGGGAACCGGATGCTGTTCCGCCTGCTCTGCGATGAGCTCTATCAACTGGCCCGCATGTACCGCATCCAGTATTCCGCCACACCCGACCGTCCCGCCCGGGCCTTTGCCGAGCATCACCGCATCCTCGACGCCATCGCCGACGGCGACGGCGAATTATCCGAAATACTGATGCGCCGGCACATCCGCGCCTCCCGGCTCAACATCGAACGACAGATCGCGCAGGAGACCCAGACATGAACACTCAGTACCGCAAATCCCTTCCCGGCACCGGGCTGGACTATTTCGACGCCCGCGCCGCCGTCGAGGCGATCGCCCCCGGCAGCTATGACCGCCTGCCCTACGTGTCCCGGGTTCTGGCCGAGAACCTGGTGCGCCGCTGCGATCCCGCGCTGCTGCCGGACGCATTGAAGCAACTGATCGAGCGCAAGAGCGACCTGGACTTCCCCTGGTATCCGGCCCGCGTGGTCTGCCATGACATCCTCGGCCAGACCGCCCTGGTGGATCTTGCCGGCCTGCGCGATGCGATCGCCGAAAAGGGTGGCGATCCGGCCAAGGTCAACCCGGTGGTGCCGGTTCAGTTGATCGTCGATCATTCGCTGGCCGTCGAATACAACGGCGACGACAAAGACGCCTTCGCCAAGAACCGCGCCGTCGAAGACCGCCGCAACGATGATCGCTTCCACTTCATCAACTGGACGAAACAGGCGTTCGAAAACATGGAAGTGGTGCCGCCGGGGAACGGCATCATGCACCAGATCAACCTGGAGCGGATGTCCCCGGTCATCCACGCACAGGACTGCGTCGCCTTCCCGGACACGCTGGTGGGCACGGACAGCCATACGCCGCATGTTGACGCGCTCGGCGTCATCGCCATCGGCGTCGGCGGCCTGGAAGCCGAGAACGTCATGCTCGGCCGCGCATCCTGGTTGCGCCTGCCCGACATCATCGGCGTCGAACTGACGGGCCGCCGCCAGCCCGGCATCACCGCCACCGACATCGTGCTGACTTTGACCGAATTCCTGCGCAAGGAGCGGGTCGTCGGCGCCTGGCTGGAATTCTATGGCGAGGGCGCGTCGAGCCTGACGCTGGGGGACCGCGCCACGATTTCCAACATGGCGCCCGAATACGGCGCGACCGCGGCGATGTTTTCCATCGACCAGCAGACCATCGAGTATCTGCGGCTGACCGGCCGCGAGGATGCGCAGCTCAAGCTGGTGGAAACCTATGCCCGCACCGCCGGGCTGTGGTCCGACACGCTGAAGAACGCGCAATACCCGCGCACGCTGCGCTTCGACCTTTCCACTGTGGTGCGCACGATGGCCGGCCCGTCCAACCCGCATCGCCGCCTGCCGGTGTCCGACCTGGCCGCCCGCGGCATCGCCTCGGCATGGACCGAGGAGCCGGGGAAGATGCCGGACGGCGCGGTGATCATCGCCGCGATCACGAGCTGCACGAATACGTCGAACCCGCGCAACGTGATCGCCGCCGGCCTGTTGGCGCGCAACGCCAACCGCGCCGGGCTGACGCGCAAGCCGTGGGTGAAGTCGTCGCTGGCGCCGGGGTCGAAGACGGTCGCGCTTTATCTGGACGAGGCGGGCCTGACCCCGGAGCTGGAAAAGCTGGGCTTCGGCATCGTCGCCTTCGCCTGCACCACCTGCAACGGCATGTCGGGCGCGCTGGACCCGAAGATCCAGCAGGAGATCATCGACCGCGACCTCTACTCGACCGCCGTGCTTTCCGGGAACCGCAACTTCGACGGCCGCATCCACCCGTATGCGAAGCAGGCGTTCCTGGCCTCTCCGCCGCTGGTGGTGGCCTATGCGATCGCCGGCACCATCCGCTTCGACATCGAGCAGGATGCGCTGGGCGTGTCCGCGGACGGCAAGGAGATCCGCCTGAAGGATATCTGGCCGAGCGATGAGGAGATCGACGCGGTGGTGACGGCGTCGGTCAAGCCGGAGCAGTTCCGCAACGTCTACGCGCCGATGTTCGGCAAGGGCGGCGCCCGCCAGAAGGTAAGCCCGCTGTATGAGTGGCGGCCGCAGAGCACCTACATCCGCCGCCCGCCCTATTGGGAAGGCGCGCTGGCCGGCGAACGCACGCTGCGCGGGTTGCGCCCGCTGGCGGTGCTGGGGGACAACATCACGACGGACCATCTCTCGCCGTCCAATGCCATCCTGCTGAACAGCGCGGCAGGGGCCTATCTGGCGAAGATGGGACTGCCGGAGGAGGACTTTAACTCCTACGCCACGCACCGCGGCGACCACCTGACGGCGCAGCGCGCCACTTTCGCCAACCCGACCCTGCTGAACGAGATGGTGCGCAACCCGGACGGCAGCGTGAAGAAGGGCTCGCTGGCGCGGGTGGAGCCGGAGGGCGAGGTCAAGCGCATGTGGGAAGCGATCGAGACCTATCTGGAGCGCAAGCAGCCGCTGATCATCGTGGCGGGCGCCGACTACGGCCAGGGCTCGTCGCGCGATTGGGCGGCCAAGGGCGTGCGGCTGGCGGGGGTCGAAGCCATCGCCGCCGAGGGATTCGAGCGCATCCATCGCACCAACCTGATTGGCATGGGCGTGCTGCCGCTGGAGTTCAAGCCGGGCGTCAACCGGCTGACATTGGGGCTGGATGGAACGGAGACCTATGACGTTGTTGGCGAACCGAAACCGCGGGCCGATCTGACGCTGGTGATTCATCGGCGGGATGGCCGGACGGACGAGGTGCCGGTGACGTGCAGGTTGGATACGGCCGAGGAGGTGTCGATCTACGAGGCTGGCGGGGTGTTACAGCGCTTTGCGCAGGATTTCCTGGAGGCCGAGGCAGTGCCCGGGCGCGCGGCCGGGTAGTTCGGGCGTGGCGTGGGTCGGGAGAAACCATCCACGCCATTTGCTCCGTGCAGACCCGTTGTCGGGGCTTGCGCGCCTCGCCTGTGCTTGTTCACGGCGGATACGTCGGCCTGGCCGGGGTTCAAGCCGCGAGATATCGGCGGCGTCGCCAAATACGGCGTCCCGGCGATGCGCCGGTGGTTGAGACGGAAAAATCATCAAAGATCCATGCAAAGCCATGGTCTTCAGAGAAAGCTCAGGGCACAATCGGCTGTGCGCAATAACATCCCCAACTTGCTTTCCGTCTCGCGTATCGCGGTCATCCCGCTGATCGTTGTATTCTCAACGCTGCAAATCCCGGCCTGCGATGCATTGGCCTCGGCTCTTTTCACCGCTGCGGCCATTACCGACTATTTTGACGGTAAACTTGCGCGGAGCTGGGGTCAGACCTCCGAGCTCGGCCGCATGCTGGACCCTATCGCCGATAAGCTGCTCGTCGCCGCCTGCCTCATGGTTCTGGTTGCTGCTCACACCATGAGTGCAGCCGGCCTGTTTCCCGCCGTCGTGATCATGCTCCGGGAGATCCTTATCAGCGGGCTGCGGGAATACCTCGCGTCAGTACGCGTCGGGTTGCCCGTGACCGTGCTTGCGAAGTGGAAGACCGGGTTCCAAATGGGCGCGATCGGATTGCTTCTGTTAGGTCCGGCGGGTGCCGCGACGATCGGATTATCTTGGGTTCCCAACCTGATCATCGGGGAGAGCATGCTTTGGATGGCGGCAACTTTAACTCTTGTGACGGGGTGGAATTATCTTAGAGTTGGCATAAATCACGCGACATCCGTTGAAACGTAAGCTGTTTTCGAAACGACGGTATCCTCCCTGTGCCGGGGTGGTGCCTTCGTCCCAATTTCGGTGTGGAACGTCACTTCCGGGTTCTGTGGGAAGATGCGTTCACTTTGAAGGATCGGCGGACCTCGCTGGTCGGCTTTCAGCAAAGTTGACATGGCCGCTTCATCTCCTGCCCCGATCCGCGTTGTCGCGCGGGAACACCGCGACGTCATAGTCGGAATCCGGACGCGCATCGCCGCGCGCACGCGAACCCTGGAGCACGACGCGTTCGAGCCGCCCACCATAGGCTTTGTCGGGCGCGGTGCGGAAGCGGCTTAGGACCGGATCATCCGGGGTAATTTTGGCCATGGTTTGTTCTTACCATGCAACTGGTTGTGATAAAGCACATTATCATATGTAGAGAGGGGGAGCCGATTCGCCTTGAGTCTGAGCCTGGACGTGATAAACTAGTCAGTATGACTAGAACCGCAAACAGGCCGCCCCCTCCGCCCAGCCACTGGTCGTTGCAAACAGCCAAAGCCCGCTTCAGCGAGTTGGTGCGTCGGGTCCACAGCGAAGGACCGCAGCATGTCACCGTGCATGGCCGCGCCGAGGTCGTTGTCGTTTCGGCAGAAGAATTCGGTCGCCTTCAAGGTAGTCGCACCGGAGCCGCTCTGGTCGATGCCATGCAGGCATCGCCGCATCGCGACATCGACATCGGACCGTCCCGCATGCCCATGCCGGTTCGAGGGGTCACTTTGTGACCGGCTGGCTTCTCGACACGAATATCCTCTCCGAACTGCGCCGCACCAAACCGGAACCGAAAGTCCTAGCCTTCGTCGCCGGCCAGTCCCTTGATCTGCTGTTCGTCAGCGCCGTCACGCTCGCCGAGATTCGCTTCGGCATCGAACTCGTCTCCGAAGTGACGAAACGGGCCGAGTTGAATGACTGGCTCACCCATAAGGTGCGCCCGATGTTTGATCAGCGTGTGCTGCCGGTCAGCGAAGACGTCATGTTCAAGTGGCGTCTCCTCGTTGAAGAGGGCCGCAAGTCGGGGCACACTTTTTCCCAGCCCGATCTCATCATCGCTGCGACGGCACTGCATCATGGCCTTACGCTGGTCTCGCGTGACGTCGCGGACTTTGAAAAAGCCCGCGTTCCCATTCTCAACCCCTGGGTCGCGGCATAACGTTTCGCACCTCATTTATGCACCAGAAAAGCCCGATGTTATCAACGTTCTGATTTTGGTACAAAATTCGTGAATTTGCACAATATTCCTGTAGTGGACCGCAGCCTTTTGTCGAGTGGCGCCTAACGGTTGAACTACGACGTAAGCACCCTCCCAATCCGAACCCTCACCCCGCCGCCAAACTCCGCCGCAACCGCGCAATCGCACCCGGCAACCCCCGTACCCGCAATACCCGCCCCGTCTCGTCATACCCCTCCGACAACACCCGCGCGCTGTCATACACCTCGCCGATAAGCCCCTGTTTCGCGTAGGGAACCACCAGCACATCCTCCACCATCGCCGCCTCGAAAAACCCGATGATGCTCTCCCGCAGCGCGCTCACATCCGCCGGCGCGTGCGCGGACAGCAAAATCGCGTCCGGGTGCTTCTCCATCAACAAAGCCCGTCCAGCCCCATCCACCCGGTCCATCTTGTTCAGCAGCAAACGCGACGGCACCGCATCCGCGCCGATCTCCCGCAGCACGCTGCGGGACACCTCCAACTGCGCCTCATAGGTCGGGTCCGAGGCATCGACCACGAACAGCAGCAGCGACGCCTCCAGCGCCTCCGCCAAAGTCGAACGGAACGAGGCGACCAGATCATGCGGCAATTGCTTGATAAACCCGACGGTGTCGGAGATCAGCACGCGCGGCCGTGTCTCCGGCTGCAAAATCCGCACGGTCGTGTCCAGCGTGGCGAACAGCTTGTCCTCCACCAGCACCTGGCTCCCGGTCAACGCCCGCATCAGCGACGACTTCCCCGCATTGGTGTAGCCGACAAGCGCCACCCGCAACTGATCGCGCCGGGCCGATCGGCGGTTGTCGGAGTCGCGCTGCACCGCATCCAACTGTTCGCGAAGCTCCGCCAGACGATCGCGGATCTTGCGGCGATCGAGCGCCAGGGTGCTCTCACCCGCACCCGGCCCCTGCTGCCGCCCGCCGCCGCCCGAGGACTCCCGCAGCCGCGGCGCCACATATTTCAGCCGCGCCATCTCCACCTGCAGCTTCGCCTCGCGGGTGTTGGCGTGGCGATGGAAGATCTCGACGATGACCCCGGTGCGGTCCAGCACCTGCGCCCCGGTGGCGTGTTCGAGGTTGCGGATCTGGCTGGGGGACAGTTCATGATCGACGATGACGAACCCGGGCTTACGCGAAAAACCATCCGGTTCGGCCTCGCCCGAAACCCCAGCCTCGCCGGCGCCTTCGAACCGCAGCCGCGCCTTCGACTTCACGGCCGGCGCCATCGATCCGACAACACCGGTGCCGCCGGTCAGCGCCGCCAGTTCCGCCAGCTTGCCGCTGCCCAGCAGCGACCCGGCGCCCGTGCCCTCGCGCCTTTGCGACACCGTACCGGCGACTTCATAGCCCAGCGTCTTGACCAGGCGCCCCAGCTCCTCAAGGCTGGCTGCGTGGGTGGCGTCATCGACGTCCGGCGTCTGGATGCCGACAAGGACGGCAAGCGGGATCGGGGGTTTGGTTTCCATCGGCAGTGCAGTAGCACGGTTCGGGCGGAACCGCGGAAATCGCACCCCCTGCCTCCCGACATGGCCCGGCTGTCATGACGGGAGGGCTGCGGCGCTGTGCCTTACCTCTTCCCCTCCGCCAGCGCGGCAAGCTGCTCCGCCACCGCCGCCCAGCCCGCTTCGAAGCCCATCGCCTTGTGCTGGTCATACGCCTCCCGGGTCCAGTGCCGAGCGCTGCCGGTGAAGCGGGTCTTCCCGCCCTCGTCGGCGAACTCCATCGTCCCGACCATGAACGGACCCTTCGGGTGCCAACCAACCGTCAGCGCATCGGTGAAGACGAAGCGCCTGCCGGGCGTCACCTCAAGCAACACGCCGTCGAACGGCATCTCCTCGCCGTTCGGCCCGTGCATCACCATCGCCGAGCGTCCGCCCGCCCGCCAATCCTGCTCGACGATCTTCACCCTCCACGGCCTGGGGCACCACCATTCCTCCATCTGTTCGGTGGCAATCTTCCAGACCGCCTCGACCGGAGCATCGATCAGGCGCGTGACGGAAAGTTCCAGGTTTTCGTCGGTCATGATCAGTCTCCTGCGCATCAATCCCGATCGGGCGCGCCGAGCGGGAAAAGACCCCGATAAGGACGCGCCTCATCGATACAGCGAGCAAACGACGGCCGCGCCAGCAGCCGTGCGCGATACGCCTTCAGCACCGCGCGGTCCTCACCGATCGGATGCACCCAGTCGGCGTAGAACAGCGAAGGCGCGGCGGCCGCGTCCGCCAGGGTGAAAGCATCACCCGCAGCCCATGCGCGCCGCGCCAGCGCCTGATCGAGCCACGCATAGATCGTACCGAGCGCGTCGCGGGCCTTCGCAACGCCGTACGGATCGCGTGCCTCCTCCGGCCGGAGCGCATCGGCCACGATGGCCTGCATCGGGGTCATCACATAATTGTCGAAAACGCGATCCAGCATCCGCACCGGCACGGCGGCCTTCGCATCGGCCGGGACCAGCGCCACCGGTCCGGGATGGAACGCGGCGAGATGCTCGATGATCGCGCTGGTTTCGAACACCGTCGTGCCGCCATCCACCAGCAACGGGAACTTGCCGATCGGCCAGCGCCGCGCCAACTCCGCGCCGTTCTCCGGATGATCGGGACCGAGCATGCGGAACTCGAACCGCGTTTCGTTCTCGTACAGCGCGATCAGCGCCTTCATCGTGTAGGACGAGAACGGATGGCCAAACAGTTGCAAGCTCATGATACCGTCCCCCCGGCGCGTGCCCGCTCGATCGCGGCGATGTCGATCTTTTTCATGCCCATCATCGCCTCCATCACCTGCTTCGCCGCGGCCTTGTCAGGATCGGCCATGGCGGCCATCAGCGCGCGGGGAACGATCTGCCAGGACAGGCCGAACCTGTCCTTGCACCAGCTACACTGCGACTCCGAGCCGCCGTTCCGGACGATCGCGTTCCAGTAACGATCCGTCTCCTCCTGGCTGTCGGTGTAGACCTGGAAGCTGACCGACTCGTTGAACCTGAAATGCGGCCCGCCGTTGAGGCCGAGAAACGGCATGCCGAGCACGGTGAACTCTACGGTGAGTTCGTTACCCTCCTTGCCGCCCGGGTAATCCGACGGCGCCGCATGCCGAGCCTTCACATGGCTGTCGGGAAAGGTCGCCGCGTAGAATTCCGCCGCCTCGCGCGCCTGGCCGTCGAACCACAGGCAAGGCACGATCTTCGTCCCGGTCTGGTTAGGGTTCGCCATTTCGGACCTCCCCTAAGCATGGCCGGTGTCGAGTATCGGCAGGAACCCGCCGAAGATGGCGAGCTGACCATTCCACGGCGAAGGTGCCTCGCGCATGCGCGGATCGTCCATCAACGCGCGCATGCCTGCATCACGCGTCGGCTTGTCGGGCCATTCTATCCAGCCCATCACCACCGTCTCGCCGTCCTTTGCCTGCACCGCGCGCCGGAAATCGGTCACTTTGCCGGCGGGCACGTCGACGCCCCAGCCATTAACGACGCGCAACGCTCCATGGTCCTTGAACAACCCCGCGGTCACCGCCGCATGGTCGACGAAGCCCTTTCGATTGCCGTCCGGGACGCTGGCGACCATGCCGTCAACATAGCCGAATTTGCCGCTGTCGCCGGTGTCGTAACTCACCTCGAACGCCGCGTAGATCATCCGCTGGGTATCGAACGGCATCGGACCTTCAGGCTTCATCCGCTCGTCGGCCATGATCTTTGGCGCTGCCGCGTCACATGTCGCCTTGTCCGGCCACCATAACCAGGAAAACACAACCGTTTCTTTGTCGTTGGCCTGGACGGCCTTTTTCAAATCGGTCACCTTGCCGTCCATCACGTCGTCGCCCCAGCATTCGATAAGACCGATCGCGCCATTTTCGCCGAAGATCGGCGCGGCCTGCTTCGCCATGCCGAGATAGGCCGATTTATTCTCGCTCTGCGCGGGAACCACGAAGCCCTGGAAATACGCCATCGTTTCTCTCCCATTAAAATCAAGCCAGGTCAAAATCAGGCGGGGACCGGCGCGGCGTCGAAGGTCGCCATGTGATCGGCCATCGCCTTCCTGTGCGCCGGCCTGCCTTCGCCGCGCGCAATGTACGCGGCAAGCCGCGGGAAACCGGCAACGACGCCGGTGCCGCGCAACCCGCCAAGCACGGAGATCATCATCAGGTCGCCGACGGTGAATTCGTTCCCGTCCAGCCACGCATCATCACCCAATGCCGCCTCGAGATCGCCGAGCCGCGTCTTCAGGTCGTCAACCACCTTCGCGTGGCGCGCACTGGACCATTCGCGATCCGCCTCGAACACGTCGTTGACGGCGAGCGCCATGACAAACGGTTCGACAGAATTCAGCGCCGCCGCCACCCATTGCAGCGCCCGCATGCGCGCGGCCGGTTCGGCGGGGATAAGCCTGCCGGCGCGTTCGGCTATGCGCAAGACGATCGCACCCGATTCAAAGATCGCGACCTCGTCGTCCCGATATGTCGGCACCTGGCCGAACGGCTGGAAGCGGCGGTGTTCGGGACATTTGGAGTCGCGGATCAGATTGACCTCGTATTGTTGGCCGACTTCCTCAAACGCCCAGCGCGGTCGCATGTCGCGGACAAAGCCGCGGGCGAACTCAGGAACCCAGCCGAAAGTGGTGATGGTCGGAAGCATAGAACTGTCTCCCTCTTATCATTTGCTGCCGGTTTCTTCCGCGAAATACCGCGCCAGCTTGTCCAACGCGCCGTTCCAGCCCTGCTCGTGGCTTGCGCTCGACGCATCGCTCTGCAAGCGCGAATGGGTAAAAGTCAGTTCGGTCCCGGTATCTATCGGCCGCAGGTCGATCTCGACACGCGATTCTTCGCCCGCTTCGTCCGGCTCGCCGCCGTAGGTCCAACGCCAGCTCATGACCAGGCGCGAGGGCCTGACGACTTCGAGATATTCTCCGCAGCTTTCATGCTCGTGGCCGTCGAGCATCCGGAACCGCACCCGGAAGCGGCCGCCCTCGCGGACATCGGTTTGCGCCAACAGCACCGGGCCGTCGTCAGGACCCCACCACCGGGCGATGCCCTCCGGTTTCGTCAGGGCGTCGAAGACGATCGACGGACGCGCGGCGATTCGCCGTACAAGGGTCAGGCTGGTCATGGTTTGCTCCCCGGGTTCGTCTCGGCTTCAGCTTTTGCTTCTTCAGCCTCGGCATAGGCGGCCAGCCGATCGAGGCTGGTTGACCAGAAACGTTCGTAACGGCGCAGCCAGTCCATCGCCTCCTGCATCGGCTCGGGCGCAAGGTGCACCGCGACCGTGCGCCCCTTCTTTGAACGAGTGATCAGCCCCGCGGTGCCCAGCACGTCGAGATGCTTCATCACCCCCGGCAGCTTGATCGCGAGCGGGCGGGCGAGCTCGCCGATGGACACGCTGCCTTCCTGCTCGAGACGGGCCAGGATCGCCCGGCGCGTCGGATCGACGAGCGCCGCGAATGTCCGGTCGAGCTGCGATTCATGAAACTTCGCCATGTGGTGAAGTGTGGGAGGCGCAGATGGCTCTGTCAAGAACCTCGGGGATACCAGCCACATCGGACGCGCCCGCTGACGCAGTAGCGATCGCGTGATAACATGCCTTGACCGCGCCCGAGGCGAGATCGTTCAATCCGGTGATGGCGATCAACATCTCCGACAGGCTGTCGGCTTTAAGTGCCGAGGCGCTGGCCTTTGTCGCCCGCGACAAGGCTGATGCGATGGCGCGCGAATGGCTCGGCGGAACCCTCTCGGCCGTTCAGGCCCCGCAATGGCCGCTCGCACGATCGCTGGCCATGGAACTGGCGCTCAGCGTGCCCTCTCTCATGGGGACAACCGCCTTCGATCGGCTTGCTCGCGAAATGAAGGGGAGGCCCCCGGACGACATTGCCGTCGCCGCGCTACTGCGCCGGTGCCGGATCAGGCTGGCGCGCATCTCCGGCCGGGTTTTCGACGATCTGGCGACCGGCGAAAGCCGCATGCTGCTGCCGACTCCGTTCTCGGATGCCATTGGCAACTGCGTATGTTTTGGTCTGTTTGCCGCGATCGACGACGCGCATGTCGCCGCCGCAAGGCCTCTGGTTCCCTTGGACGACGAAGCGCTGGCGCTCGCCCGCGGTTTCGTGCGCCCGGGCAATCTCGGCCTTGGCAACGGCGTCCGCTGCGCCGAGGCGATTTACCGTCACATCGTCCGCAACAGCATCGCGCCCGGCGCGTCCGCCGGCGCCACCGCCCCCCGCAAGCCGAAGCTGCCGTTCCAGCCCGATAGGAACAGGCTGGACGCGCTGGCCGCCGCCTGGGCCAGGCTGGGCCGCGATCCCAATGATCGGGAACTTGCTCAGGCGCGTGGCTTGGCCGAACACGACGCCCTGATGGACGCGATACTCAGCGTCAGTATCGCCCGCAACGGCGGGGCGCCCGAACTGGCGAGCGCCTACACCCGCATCGCCGCCGTCCTGATCGAGACCATGGCGTTGCGCGCGGCGCATGGTTCCGGCCGGGGGAACCTTGACGCCGTCGCCGCGGCGATCGATGCCGGCATCGCCCGCGGCTCGTATCCGCGGGAGGGCCGCCACCTGTTCGACTCGCTGCGGGAGAGGGTGAAACTATCGGCGGCCCGGCCGACTGAAGAGCCCACCGATCTTGACCGTCTGGTGCAGCGCATCCGCGCCCTGCGCGCCAAGACGGTCGAGCAGGGCTGCACCGAGCAGGAGGCACTGGCGGCGGCGGAGAAGGTCGCGGAACTGCTCGACCGCTACGGGCTGAACCTCAGCGAACTCGACCTGCGGAAGCAAAGCTGCGAGGGCATCGGGATCGAAACCGACCGCAAGCGCCGCGGGCCAATCGACGATTGCATGGGCACCATTGCCGCGTTCTTCGACTGCCGGGCCTGGTCCGAGACGGCCGAGGACGGCACGCTGCGCTATGTTTTCTTCGGCTTGCCGGCCGATGTCCAGGCGGCGGTGTACCTGCACGACCTGATTGCACTGGCCTTCATCAGCGAGACAGCCACATTCCAGGCCGGCGACTTCTATCGCTCAGCCGACACTGGCCACCGCCGATCGGCTACCAACTCATTCCAGTTGGGTTTGGCGCGGGGGATCAACGAGAAGCTGCGGGCGCTGCGGCAGGCGCGCGACGCGGCAGGAGCCGGCAGCAGCGGGCGGGCGCTGGTGCCGATCAAGGATTCGATGATCGATGATGAGATGGAGCGGCTGGGCCTGACCTTCCACCGGAAGGCGACGTCCCGCAAACGGGTCCTCCCGACGGCCTACAATGCCGGCAAGGAAGCCGGGGAACGATTCGAATACCGGCCGGGGATTGAGCAGGGTTAGCCACAACGGTCCAGATGCAGACCGCAAATCCGCAAGGTTGCCCTCGACCGGCACACCAAGACCCGGGCGCGACGCCTTATTCAGGTGGTTTTCGTCGGGCGCGGATCGTAGAGCCATTTCCGGACCTTCGCCGCGATGATGGCCTTGCTGTCCGGATGCCGCGGATTGACCAGCACGTTGTATTCGTCCGGCACGATGACCGACGGAACTCTCAGCAACGCGGAAGCCGCTGACCGTATCCAGGCCGAACCAAATTGAATGCTCGCCCTACCAGCCGGATATGCATCCCAACCCACCGGGAGACTAACGGAAGTCCCCGTCCGGGCTTTGGCCCAGACGGCACGCGGGATGGCAACCGATACGAGATACCGATTGAGCGGTAGGCCTCCGGCGTTGAGGTGAACCACCGTCTCCAGACACGCCAGCGCCTGCGTCTCCGACGTGTAGATCAGGGGATCGCCCACCGCGTTCCAGCGTCCGCCCGTGGCCTTCGCGCCGGCGCCTGTCAGATGGTCGGCCTCACAGCTCTTGGTATCTGTCGCGATCCGCCATACGGTAACACTCAAGCGTACGCGCCGCTCTGGATTTTCCCGAGTGCCGCGGCAACCAGGCCCTGGCCCTCCATGGTGTCCATCAGATCAGCCGGCCGCAGGCCGCCGAAAGCAGGCAGGGGTTCCGTCAGCCATCGCGCCATCCACGCACCGGCATCGAAGTTCGCCGGATCGCCGGCGTCTTGTATCATCGCCTCAAGTTGACCCACGAGTTTGGCGAAGCCGACGACTCGCTCGCTTTCTTCGGGTGAAAGCGTTCCGCCTTGCTTGGCCTTCTTGTTGACCGTCGCTATGGACAAATTAAGCGCCTTGAAGCCGGCGCCCTGGCCGATCGGCGAAGATCCTTTTTGCTTCCACAGCCAGGACACCGCGTCTGATAATGTCAATCCGCTCCAGCGCAGTAGCTCGATAGATAAAGATGTAGGAAAGAGCCGCCACTGTATCGTTGGCCGCCTCGACGGTTTCGGACTTACGCGTCCGTTTCCTAACCGCCATAATCGCCTTCTCGCCAACCCGGGCATGGACCTCCTTTGCCGCCGGGACCGCTTTCGTCGCAGGTTTGGGCGCCCCGGAAGCGGACGCTCTGCGATAAGCCATATCGATTGCTCCTTTGAGGAGATAATATGCTATTATGTGCCAAGGCTGACGTGCCGTACTATTGTCCGAACCTGGATGCCAACCAGGCCGCGTTGTACGCTCGGATTCAGGGCGGCCGCATCCACTTCCGCGGTCGTTCGTTCGCGCAGGGCGACGAAAAATCGTCCGCTCGCGGGCGGCCGATCCGATCGATGAGGCGGACGACAGCCGCTGGACGTCGGAGAGAGCCGTGCTCTAACTCCGCCCTCGCCTTACGTACGGAATCGGCCTATTAAACCGCAGCGAACGCGCGGACGACTCGGCCCCGGGCCGGGCAAACGCGCCCAACCGGCAGAGTGAGATTTGAGCGACACACCCGACGAGCCTCTGGTGCCAACCGGCCCGCATGGCGATATGCAACCGGTCACTCTAGAAGACGAAATGCGCCGCTCCTACCTCGATTACGCCATGAGCGTGATCGTGGCGCGCGCGTTGCCGGACGCCCGGGACGGGCTGAAGCCGGTGCACCGGCGCATCCTGTACGGGATGTTCGAGGCCGGCTACACCCCGGACAAGGCCTACCGCAAATCGGCCCGCGTCGTCGGCGACGTGATGGGTAAATACCACCCGCACGGCGACTCCTCGATCTACGACGCCATGGTCCGCATGGCACAGAGCTTCTCCATGCGCCTGCCGCTGATCGACGGGCAGGGCAATTTCGGCTCGGTCGACGGCGATAACCCCGCGGCGATGCGGTATACCGAGGTCCGCTTGGCCAAGGCGGCGGCGTTGCTGTTGGAGGACATCGACAAGGACACCGTCGATTTCCAGCCGAACTACGACGAATCGGAGAAAGAGCCGGTCGTCCTGCCGGCCAAGTTCCCCAACCTGCTGATCAACGGCGCCAACGGCATCGCCGTCGGCATGGCCACCAACATCCCGCCGCACAACCCCGGCGAGATCATCGACGCCACCCTGGCGCTGATCGCCGAACCCGACATCTCGCTTGACGAGCTGATGAAGATCGTCCCCGGGCCGGATTTCCCCACCGGCGGCATCATCATCGGCCGCTCCGGCATCCGCCAGGCGTTCGAGACCGGCCGCGACAGCATCACCATCCGCGCGCGGACGGAATTCGAGGAAATCCGCAAGGACCGCACCGCGATCATCGTCACCGAAATCCCCTATCAGGTGAACAAGAAGACCCTGATCGAGAAGATCGCCGAACTGGTGCGCGGCAAGATCATCGAAGGCATCGGCGAGATGCGCGACGAGAGCGACCGCTCCGGCATGCGCATCGTCATGGAGTTGAAGCGCGACGCCACGCCGGAAGTGGTGCTGAATCAGTTGTTCCGCTTCACCCAGTTGCAGACCAGCTTCGGCATCAACGTGCTGGCGCTCGACGACGGCCAGCCGAAGCAGATGGGCCTGCGCGAGGCGCTACAGTGCTTCATCCGGTTCCGCGAAGAGGTCATCCTCCGGCGCTCGCGCTTCGACCTGAACAAGGCGCGCGACCGCGCTCACAACCTGGTTGGCCTCGCGATCGCCGTTGCCAACATCGACGAAGTCATCCGCCTGATCCGCGCCAGCCCCGATGCTGCCGCCGCGCGGGTCGCCTTGATGGGCCGCGACTGGCCGGCCGCCGATATCGGCGCGCTGCTGGCGCTGATCGACGAACCCGGCAACGTCATCGCAGAGGACGGCACCGTCCGCCTGACCGACGAACAGGCGCGCGGCATCCTGGAACTGCGGCTACAGCGCCTGACCGGCCTGGAACGCGAGAAAATCCAGGCGGAGATGACCGAGGTTGCCGGCAAGATCCGCGAATTGCTCGACATCCTCGGCTCGCATATCCGCCGCATGGAGGTCATGAACGAGGAGCTGACCTCGGCCCGCAAGGAAATCGCCTCCCCGCGGATGACCGACATCGCCGACTCGCTGGCGGACCAGGACGACGAAAGCCTGATCGAGCCGGGGCAGATGGTGGTGACCATCACCCGCGACGGCTTCATCAAGCGCACGCCGCTGGAGACCTACCGGGCGCAGAACCGTGGCGGGCGCGGGCGCAGCGGCGCCGGCACGCGTGGCGACGACATCGTCACCCGCAGTTTCAACGGCCATACGCATCAATGGGTGCTGTTCTTCTCCTCCGGCGGCAAGGCGTTCCGCGAGAAGGTCTGGAAGCTGCCGGAAGCCAGCCCGGCGGCGAAGGGCCGGGCGCTGGTGAACCTGCTGCCGGAGCTTGGCTCCGACACCATCACGACCGTGCTGCCGCTGCCGCAGGATGAGACGCTGTGGGAAAGCCTGCACCTCGTGTTCGCCACGGCGTCGGGCAATGTGCGCCGCAACCGGCTGTCGGATTTCCGCAACGTCCGCGCCGCCGGCCTGATCGCCATGAAGCTGGACGAGGGCGATCGGCTGATTGGCGTCGCGACCTGCCGCGAGGGCGACGACGTGCTGCTGGCGACGCGCAAGGGCCGCTGCATCCGCTTCCAGTTGACCGACGAGCAGGTGCGCGTGTTCGCCGGCCGCGACAGCTCCGGCGTGCGCGGCATCAAGCTGCTGAATGGGGACGACGTGAACAGCCTGTCGGTGCTGCGCCATGTCGATGCCTCGCCTGAAGAACGCCTGGCCTATCTGAAGCAGGCGAACGCCAGACGGCGGGCCAACGGGAGCAACGGCGATTCCGAGGGGGAGGCTCCGGTTGCGGCCGAACCCGCCGCCGAGGCCGAGGAAAACGTCGCCGAAGTGACGCTATCGGCCGAGCGCTTCCTGGAACTGGAAGAGTCCGAGGAAATGCTGCTGACCGTCACCGACATGGGCTTCGGCAAGCGCACGTCGGCCTACGAATACCGTGTCACCGGCCGCGGCGGCCAGGGGATCGCCAACGTCACGCTGGCGCCGCGCAACGGCAAGGCGGTGGTCGCCACCTTCCCGGTGCGCCAGGGCGACGACATCATGATGGTCACCGATGCCGGCCGCCTGATCCGCGTCCCGGTCGACCAGGTCCGCATCACCGGCCGGCAGGCGATGGGCGTCACCCTGTTCCGGGTGGACAAGGGCGAGCATGTGACCAGCGTGTTCACCGTGCTGGAAGACGAAACCGACGAAAACGGCGATGCGGAAGACGGCTCGCCCAAGGCCGATCCTTCGGGTAACGTTGGCGGCGAAGCGGCCGGCGACGCCGCACCCGAGGAAGGCAACGATGGCGAATAAGGCTTCCCAACGTCCCCAGCGCATCGGCCTGTATCCGGGCACGTTCGACCCGGTCACCAACGGCCATATCGATGTCATCGCGCGCGCTGCCCGGCTGCTCGACAAGCTGTTCGTCGGCGTGGCGGTCAACACCGGCAAGGGGCCGCTGTTCTCGCTGGAAGAGCGGGTCGAACTGGTCACCGCGGAGATCCACCCGATAGCCACGCGGAACGGGATGGTGATCGAGGTGGTGCCGTTCGACACGTTGCTGATCCACTTCGCCCGCTCTTTGGGCGCTTCGATGATCGTGCGCGGGTTGCGGGCGGTGTCGGATTTCGATTACGAGTTCCAGATGGCTGGCATGAACTACCGGATGGCGCCGGACATCGAGACGGTGTTCCTGATGGCCAGCGAGACGCACCAGTTCATTGCGTCCCGGCTGGTCAAGGAGGTTGCCATGCTGGGCGGCGACATCACGTCGTTCGTCCCGGCGCTGACGCATGAGCGCGTCCTGAAACGCATCCGCGGCTGATTTCGCGGGTTTTTCCCAATGCAGACTGAAGGAGGGCGTTCCATGAACCGCCGCACCCTGCTTGTTTCCGGCGCCGCCATGGGCGTGGCCGCCGCCACGCCCGGGTTCGCACAGACCAGCGATCCGGAGAACACCATCTACCTCGATATTACCTATGGACGGGTGGTGATCCAGCTTCTGCCGGACATCGCGCCGAAGCATGTCGCGCAGATCAAGACGCTGGCGCGGCAGGGGTTCTATGACGGCACGCCGTTCCACCGGGTGATCGACGGCTTCATGGTGCAGGGCGGCGATCCGACCGGCACCGGCACGGGCGGCAGCAAGCTGCCCAACCTGCCGCCGGAGTTCAGCCAGCGGCACTTCGTGCGCGGCGTCTGCGGCATGGCGCGGGCGCAGGACCCCGGCAGCGCCAACAGCCAGTTCTTCATCATGTTCGCTCCGGCGCCGTCGCTGGACGGGCAATACACGATCTGGGGACAGGTCGTGCGCGGGATGGAGTATGTGGACCGCATCAAGCGCGGCGAAGGCCCGAACGGGAAGGTGCTGGGCGAGCCCGACCGCATTGTGCATATGCGCGTCGCCGCGGACGTGAAGTAATCAACGAAAGGAGAAGATCATCATGAGCGACCCGAAGCCGGCTCTCGACCCCGAGAACACGCTGTATCTCGACCTCAAGGATGGCCGGGTGGTGATCCAGCTTTTCCCGGACATCGCGCCTTCGCACGTGCAGCAGATCAAGACCCTGGTGCGCGAGGGCTTCTACGACGGCACGGTGTTCCACCGCGTCATCGAGGGGTTCATGGCGCAGGGCGGCGATCCGACCGGCACCGGGACCGGCGGCAGCAAGCTGGACAACATCCGCGCCGAGTTCAGCGACAAGGCGAAGTTCCTGCGCGGCACCTGCGGCATGGCGCGCTCGCAAAGCCCGCACAGCGCCAACAGCCAGTTCTTCATCATGTTCGAGCCGGCCTCGCACCTGAACGGCCAATACACGATCTGGGGCCAGGTCGTGGAAGGGATGGAGCACGTCGATTCGATCAAGCGCGGCAGCGGCGGTGGCGGCACGGTGTCCAATCCGGACAAGATCGTGAAGTTCTCGGTCGCGGCCGACGCGGCGTAAAGCGCGGATGGCCGCGGGTGACGCTTGACCCGCGGCCCCGCATGGCGTTCAAAGCGCCCCGGCGAGCCCGTAGCTCAGATGGTAGAGCACGAGACTTTTAATCTTGGGGCCGTGGGTTCGAGTCCCACCGGGCTCACCAAAGGCAGTTTGAGTCATATTTCCGGTCAATGGGGCGAGCCGGGGAGCATCCCGTAGCGGTTCGCGCTCCATGCGGTGCGAAAATTGCAACGGTGCGAAAATTGCACGGTGCGAAAATTGCTCGGGTCCGTAGCGTTGACAGCCGAGGCGGCCTGACGCGATGACGTATGCGGTGAAAGAGATTTTCTATACGTTGCAGGGAGAAGGGCGAAACGCCGGCCGCGCCGCGGTGTTCTGCCGTTTTGCCGGATGCAATCTCTGGTCCGGGCGCGAGTCCGACCGCGCAAGCGCGATCTGCACATTCTGCGACACCGATTTTGTCGGCGTCGATGGCACCGGCGGCGGCCGCTTCGCGGACGCGTCCTCCATGGCACAGGCGATTGCCCGAGCATGGCGCGGCACCCGATGCGCTGAACGTCTTGTCGTCCTGACCGGGGGCGAACCGCTGCTGCAAGTGGATGAGGCATTGATCGGTCGCTTGCACGAACTCGGTTTCGAGATCGCGGTGGAGACGAACGGAACGATTGCGGCTCCCCCCGGCTTGGATTGGGTCTGCGTCAGTCCCAAAGCCGGCGCCCCCCTCGTTCTTACCGGCGGCCACGAATTGAAACTTGTCTTCCCGCAGATCGGCCTCATGCCAAGGTCGTTCGAACACATGGAATTCGAGAACTTCCTGCTCCAGCCGATGGACGGCCCCGACAGGGAGCAGAATACGGCCGCGGCGGTCGCGTATTGCCTCGACCACCCGCAATGGCGTTTGAGCTTGCAGACCCACAAACTCCTGGGGATCCCATGAAGATCACTCAAGCCTTTACGTTCGAGGCCGCCCATCGCCTGCCCAACGTGCCGCCGGCACACCGTTGTCACCGTATGCACGGCCACTCCTACCGCGTGGAACTTCGGCTTCAAGGCGCGGTCGATCCGGTGACCGGCTTCGTTGCGGATTTTTTCGATATCGAGGCTGCATTTCAGCCGCTGCTGGAGCGCCTGGATCATCACTGCCTGAATGAGATCGAAGGTCTCGAAAATCCCACCGCGGAAAACATTGCGATTTGGCTTTGGGACCGGTTACGGGCAGACATTCCCCTGCTCGTCGCGGTTGTCGTTTATGAGACACCGCATTGCTGGGCGGAGTATGAAGGACAACCTCTCGTCGGCTTCGGTTGATGAACGAAACGTAGGCGACCGGCGCAATCGCGCGGCTTCGTAGATTTCGGTCTTGAGAAGCTGGCGGCGATGGGCGGCAAGCACACGCGGCGCGAACGTCGCAGCGTTTCCCAGCAAGAACACGACGAAGTTTGTTACCTGTGCTCGCTCGTCGTCGCCCGGCGAGGCGGCCAAGAGCCGGACCGGCGCGATGCACTCACTACCTGCAAGGCAGCGCGAGCCATCGGCACCCGCGCATCGGCCGCCTTACCGGACGCCCGCCGCCCGCTCGTGCGAACTGCCAGCGCACGAAGGTCGAAAGCGACACGGTCCGCAAGTTCGCCGCCGCGCTCGTCGAAACGCTCGCCGACAAGCTCTGATCCCGCAAGCGACGACCGGATGCGGCTTGGGTCCCCGCGCCGCGTCACGCTCAGTGCTGGTCGAGCATGAACTGCCCGAAAAAGCCGGAGAGCGCGTCGTGTGCGTCGAACGGCAGCACATGTGCGACGTGCTGGTCCGGACGAACGACGATCATCGCTCCACGCGCGCGGTCGATGCCGCGCAGATCGAAGATATCCGGGCCGTGCCTGAAATCCGGCGTATAGGCCTTTTCATAGTCGACCAGCCCGAACCGCCCTTTGCGCGGCAGGAGCATTGCCGGCAGATCCTCGACCTTGAGGTCGCGATGCCCTTGCTGGAAGATCCCGCGGACGTCGATGACGCTGTCGATATCGGCCCCGCGCGGAGTGAACCGCCGGATCGGCGACCGCTCGGATCGGGCGAGTTCATCCATGAGCGCGCGCAGCCTTTCGCCGCTCGCGTCGGCAAAGGCGTAAATGCGCCAGGCCCCATCGGCCCGCGCCGCGTGGCCGAGTTGCAACGGCTTGGCGTCGGCAAGGCGCACGACCGGCGCCGAGTGGAAGCGCATACCGATCATGAAGCCTTTGGCCAGCCCCTGGTGCGTTGCTTCGGCGGTCAGGTAGGTGGACGGCGGGTAGTGCGTCGCGACGCCGGCCGTGTAGCGGCCCGACATCACGAAATACGCCTGAAGTTCCGCGGGGTCGACGCCCCCGAGTTCCGGGTGGTCCGGATTCTTCGGCGGCGAGGCCATGATCTTCGACCATTCCTTGTCGAAGTCGATCAGGCCCTGCGCGATCGCGTGCCGCTCGACCGTGTAGGTGCGAAGCAGGTCCGGCCTGGCGCGCCCTTCGAGGACGGCGGCGAGTTTCCAGCCGAGGTTGTAGGCGTCCTGCATGGACACGTTCATGCCCTGGCCGGCTTTGGCGCTGTGGGTGTGGCACGCATCGCCGGCAATGAACACGCGCGGCAGGCGAGACCCTGCCTGATCAGCCCTAACGTCGTCGAAACGGTCGGTGACGCGCTGGCCCACCTGGTAGACTGCAAACCACGCCACGCTCCGCACATCGAGCGTGTACGGGCGGAGAACGCGCTGCGCGGTCTGAATGACGTGGTCTTGCGTGATGCGCCGCAGTGCTTCGCGGTTCGCCGGGTCGATCTCGCCGAGATCGACGTAGAGCCGCACCAGGTAGCCGCCTTCACGCGGGATGAGCAGGATATTTCCCTCATCAGCCGATTGGATCGCCGCTTTCAGCCGGATGTCCGGGAAGTCCGTAACGGCGAGCATGTCGACGACGCCCCAGGCGTGGTTGGCGAAGTCGCCGCGCGGCACGGCGCCGATTGCGTCCCGCACGCGACTGCGCGCGCCATCGCATCCGGCAACATATTTCGCACGGAGTTTTTTCTCCTCCCGGGTCTTCACGTTGGCCAGCGTGACGACCACCGGGTAGTCACCCGCGGGCTCGACCGTCAGGGTCACGAACTCCCAGCCGTAATCCGGTACAAGCCGCGACGGCGACTTGTGCATATAGTCTTCGAGGTAGCCAAGCATGCGCGCCTGATTGACGATCACGTGCGGAAATTCCGACAGGTCGTCAGCGGTATCCTGAACGCGCCCGGTTCGGACGATTTTCGATCGATCTTCCGGCGACGGACGCCAGAAGACCGTCTCGTTCACCCAGTAGGCTTCGCGGGTGAGTTGCCCGCTCAGGCCGAAGGCGTCGAACATCTCGACGGTGCGGCAGGCGACCCCGTCCGCCTGGCCGACCTGAAGAGGACCCTCGCGGCGATCGACGATACGGGTCGCGATGCCCGGGAAGGCCGCGAGCTGCGCGGCCAGCAGCATCCCGGCCGGACCGGTGCCGACGATGAGAACGTCGGTGGTGTCGGGCAGGGCTGCCGGGCGCGCCTCGGCGCCAGGGGCGGCCGCCTGTATGTCGGGATCACCCGGACTGTAGCCATTGAGGTAGAACTGCATCTTGTCGTCCTCCAATGTTCTTTTTGCAGCGCGATACAATCAGGTATTTTCGGGCGGTTGGACGGCGCCGGGTTGCCGCGGGCACGCAAAGCCATGGCGTGGAAGAATTCCAAAGCCTGTCAGACCGGAACCGACGCCGTGGCGACACTGCGCCTACACGATCGACGTCGCCAGCTTTTAGGTCTGGTGCGCGAATCGAGACGATTCCAGCGACGGGTCGAAGACCATCCCGCCGCGGCGCACCCCTCCTTTTAACCCGACTTCGCGGATTCGACCCCGAAAAACGTGCCCTGGTTCGGATGCGGTTCAATAAGTATATGAAAATCTTCGGCTTTTTCGCGCACTCTAGCCGAAAATGGCTGTAGTGAAGACCTTCCCCCTTCCACAGGGTCGGACTTGGATGCCATGTTGACCGCGTCGCCTTCTCATGAACCGACGCCGAGCCTACCGATAACGGCGAAAAGCCTCAGTAACAGGGCATAATCGGCGTCAGGAACGCAACGACAACCACCCCCTGTAGTGAAGACTTTTTCGTCCAACGAATTAAGGGTTTGTGCGGCGAAACGAATTAAGGGTTTGTGCGGCGCGAAGCCGCCGCAGAAGCCCCGTTGGACGAACGCGGTTCGCTGGGAGGCGATCGAGCGGTATGCAGATTTCACCCGGGACGCTTGGTGCCGAAGCGGATATTCGGGCCTCGGCCGTCGCGTCCTGAGCGGCACGACCGCAGCATCACGGTCGATGAAGGCAGCTTCAGGATGGCCGGCGCCGTCATCCGGGTCAAGGTTGCGGCCGTGAATCGGCTTGATAACAACGGTCCTCCGTGGCGCGGCGGGACGCGCACCGGCAAGACCGGACTGTGCTGATGACGTATGCCGCGGATCATTGCGGCGGCGCCGGTTTTCTGGACAGTCGGATAAGCTAAGGGCTGACCGGTCCAAAGAGAGATGGGGTGGACGGTGTCGATGCCGGTCGAAATCCGTAGCTATTTGCCGATGTGCCGCCTGACGGCCGACCTCTGCGACAGCGTTCCGGATTGTCCAGGTAGTCCATAGGAGGGACCCGCCCCCGGAGCGGAGCGCCCTTCGCGCGCAGCGAAGCGGAGGGGGCGGGAGGAACCTGTGGACCCACCTGGGCAATCCGGGGTAGGTGGCCTGCCGACGACCAGCCTTTACAGTTCGCTGCGGCGCGGCGAAAATCGTCACCAAGCTCAAATCGACCTGGCGCGCTACCTTCGAGTAAAGGTGGAGTATTCTGGAGGCCGGAAGCAATGTTATCGCAATGTAAGCCCCGTCGGTTAGGTTGTGAAGAGAACCTGCATCCTCGACTATTTCTTTGCCTCCGTTGTCGCCAGCAGGTCGTTATCTGTAGCCGATGCGACCGCGGCCAAGTCTACTGCGGTCGCGAGTGCGCCTCGGAGGTGAGGCGCAGCAGGCAGCGGCAGGCCCGTCGCCGGTACCAGGCGAGCGAACGCGGGCGGCAGATGCATGCCGATCGGAGCCGCCGACATCGTGCCCGAGGCCGCCGCGTGACGGATCAGGGTCCGATTTTGGTTGCACCAGCCGCCCGACAGCCCGAACCGGCGCAGACCGCCGCCCAGGTGGTGCGATTGGCCACCAGCGTCACGGCTCGGCGCTTAACTGCTTGCTACCGTTGCGGAAATCCCGTCTCCAACATGGTCCGCCAATCTCCAATTCGTCGGCCGCGCAGACG
>Ga0326727_10000996_pt1 | contig 110246 bp, 104 predicted proteins | sample MB2enrmetagenome_FD_207643 | JGI IMG/M metagenome (GOLD analysis project Ga0326727, IMG submission 207643) | Lab enriched peat soil microbial communities from McLean, Ithaca, NY, United States - MB29MY | ecosystem: Environmental > Terrestrial > Soil > Wetlands > Peat | place: USA: New York...
TCCCCATGCTAACCTCCGCGAATCGAGTGCACAGACAGCGAATCACATGAACCGCTCCAAGGGAATCGCCAGAGAGTCAGATTCCGACACCGGGCGTATAAGTCACCTGCCGCGCCGCATGGTCCTGACGGATATTCGCCCAGTTGATCAGCGTTTTGGCAGGGACCAACACACCGTCGAGGTAGAGCGCATGGTCGGGTGAGAGCCTCAGCTCGCGCGCTGGCATCCCCTCGCCCAGCGCCCCGGCCTCGATGATCACCGGCCTAACAACCTCAGGCCGCAGCTGCGCCACCAACTCGATCTCCCGCCGGCCTATCCAGATGACCGGCTGCTCCTCACCCTCCCGGGTGACGACCAGATCGCCCACGCGCAACTCCTCCACCGCCACCTCGCCGCGCGGGGTGAGGATGCGCGTGCCTGCGGCAAAGCAGGGATTCACCGGCGTCTCGGTAGTGAACACGCCATCGACGAAGTGATGGTTGCTGTTCGGGTTCTGCCGGATATCGGCAAAGCTGAGGACCAAAGTAGCGCTGTTGGCCGCCGTTCCGAACAACCCCACGGCCATCTCATTGATGATCCGCTGCTCGTTGGCATTCAGAGTAAACGGCGCCGCTGGCCCCGGCGCCACCGTACCATCGGCGATCAGGATGACGTCCCCGCTCTGCGCCGCCAGCGTGGCGACATTGGCGAACCCGGCATTATCCGCCGCCGCGGTGCTGGCCACATCCAGCTCAGAGAACAGGGATTTGACCACCTGCAGCGTCACCTGATCGCCACCGATGCCATAAGCCCCAGGCTGGAGGTTCAACACCGTGCCGCCGAAATAGGCGCTGGAGGAGAGCGTGCCGCTGACCGTGGCCGTGTTCACCCCCACGGCGCCGTTGGTGAAGATCAGCACGCCGTTATCGCCGGCATTGTTGAGGAATTCGATATTCGTGCCGACCGTGAGCGGCTGCGTGATGGTCAGCGTGCCGCCGGACGCTATGCTGTAATTCGCCATGCCCGTTCCCGCTGGCCCAGCGCCGCCCGGCACAACCAGCGCACCAGATCAGCCCAAGGCAACTTACCCTAGATTGTATCCGATCCGGTTAACGAATCAACAAATGACGCTAAACGATGAACCCGCCGCCGAGCACACGCGACCCATCGTAGAACACCGCCGCCTGGCCCGGCGCGGCCAGAGCCGGTTCATCCAGATGAAGTACAGCACCGCTGCCCTCCGGGACGATTCGCGCCGGGTGCAGCGTATCACGCGCGCGCAGCTTCACCGCCGCATGTAACTCACGCGGCTCCGCCAGCCAGTTCACGTCCCGCAGCCGCACCTCGGCGCTCTGCACCCCGCGCGGGCCGACAATGATGCGCCGCGCTCCTGGCTCTATCTTCTTCACCACCATATGCGCCGCGGCATCGGGCAGTCGCTTGGCCTGGCCGATGGTGTAACGGGCTATGCCCTGATGCTGGCCCAGCACGCGGCCATCTTCCGCCACCACCTCGCCAGCCTCGAGCGCATCGGGGCGGTATTTCTCGACAATACCGGCATAGGTGCCGGAGGGAACGAAGCAGATATCCTGGCTGTCCGGCTTTTCCGCCACGGCGAGCCCCATTCGGGCCGCCAGTTCCCGCACCTCAGCCTTGGAGGCGTAATCCCCCAGCGGAAACCGGCAAAACTCCAGCTGCTCGCGCGTGGTGGCGAACAGGAACCAGCTCTGGTCGCGGCTCTCATCCACGGCCTTGTGCATCTCGGCGCCGTCCGGGCCTTCCAGGCGGCGGACATAATGCCCGGTGGCCATCGCCTCGGCACCCAGTTCGCGCGCCATCTCCAGCAGATCTCCGAATTTCAGGTGCTGGTTGCAGGCGATGCACGGCACGGGCGTCTGGCCGCTGGCGTAGGAGTCGGCAAAGGCGGAGATCACGCTCTGCTGGAAGCGCGTCTCCGAGTCGATGACGTAATGAGCAATGCCGAGCCGGTCCGCGACGCGCTTGGCGTCGTGGATATCCTGCCCGGCGCAGCACGCACCCTTGCGGCCCACGGCGGCGCCATGGTCGTAGAGCTGGAGCGTCACGCCGATCACCTCGTGCCCGGCGCGCGCCATCAGCCCGGCTACCACCGAGCTGTCGACCCCGCCGGACATGGCGACCACGACTTTCATGGAGTCTCAGCCAGCCTTCTTGCTCGCCGGCAGGCGCACGGTCAGCCCGTCCAGCGCCTCGGTGATGACGATCTGGCAGCCAAGGCGGGAGGTCTTCTCGAGCCCGAACGCCACGTCCAGCATGTCCTCCTCATCCTCGGAGGGGGGCTTCAGCTTGTCGAACCATTCCGGCGCGATGATGACATGGCAGGTGGAGCAGGCCAGCGAGCCCTCGCAGGCGCCTTCCAGATCAACGCCATGCTTGTGCGCCACCTCGAGCACGGAGAGCCCAAGCGGGGCCTCCACCTCAAGCGGCTGGCCGTTACGTTCGATAAAAGTCATTTTTGGCATGTATGGAACCCTGATTATTTCCGGGCGTCGTTAAGCCGAAGCGGCCTGCTGGCGCAAGGCTCGATTCGCCATGGCGGCGTAGGCAGTGGCAAATGTCTCCACCGCGCCCTCCGTCACGTCCCATGGCAGGGAGACGCGGATGGCCTGCCCAGCCCGCTCGCCCTGGCCCATGGCGGCCAGCACATGGCTCGGCGTAACCTTGCCGGAGGAACAGGCCGAACCGGCGGAAACCGCGATTCCCGCCATGTCCAGCGCGATCAGCTGGGTCTCGGACCGTACGCCAAGCAGTGCCAGGCAGGTTGTGTTGGGCAGGCGTTGCGCACCCGCGCCCATCACCACCGCCCCCGCGGCCACGCAGGCGGCCTCCATCGCGTCCCGGTACGCGGCAATTTTCCCGGCTTCGTACCGCTCGCCCAAAGCGGCCGCCAGCGACGCAATGGCCGGGAGTGCTGGCGTGCCGCCGCGCCGCCCCAGCTCCTGCCCGCCGCCGCGTGTCAGCGGCTTCACCTCCAGCCCCTTGCGTGTGACCAGCGCGCCCGCGCCCATCACCCCGCCAATTTTATGGCCGGAGAGGGCGACGCTCGCCGCCCCCAGCCCCAACCAGTCCTGGTTGCAGCGGCCGATGGCCTGCACGGCATCCACATGTAAAAGCGCCCCATGCGTCGCGCAGAGCCGCCCGGCCGCCGCGATATCGTGCAGCACCCCGGTCTCGTTATTCGCGGCCATCAGGCAGACCAGCGCGTCACCATGCATTGCCAACAGTGTATCCAGCGCCGCTAGGTCCAGCGCGCCAGTCTCCAGCACCGGCACAAGCACCGCCCCAGGTGCCGCGGCGCGGACGGAGTCATGCTCGGTGGCGCCGATCAGCACGGCCCGGCCACCGCCCAGCGCGTGGATGGCCAGCGCATTCGCCTCGGTTGCTCCAGAAGTGAACACCACATCCGCCGGGCGCGCGCCGCAATGCCGCGCTACGATCTCTCGCGCCTCTTCGAGCAGCTTGCGTGCCGCCCGCCCCGCCGCATGGGTGGAGGACGGATTGCCAAGTGTGTCCATCGCCGCCAGCGCGGCTTCACGCGCGGCGGGGCGCAGCGGCTCGGTGGCATTGGCGTCCAGGTACAGCATCGTCCTCAGGTCCCGAATCTCTGCGCCGCCTGGGCGGCAATCCGGGCTTCCAGCGTGGCCAGTTCGGTGCGCAGAAGCTCCACCTCGTTGAACAACGGATCCAGGCAGGGATCGCATGGCGTGCCATAGGCCTCGAAGCGCGGCTTTCCAACGGACCGCTCCACCGGCCGCGCCGGGATGCCCACCACCGTGGTGCCAGCCGCCACCTGCGCCACCACCACGGCGTTGGCGCCAATCCGCGCCCCGTCGCCAATCTCGATCGCCCCCAGCACCTTGGCCCCGGCACCGATAATCACGTTATTGCCAATGGTCGGATGCCGCTTCCCCCCAACCGTGCTGGTGCCGCCCAGCGTTACCTGGTGGTAGATATACACGTCATCGCCAATCTCGGCGGTCTCGCCAATCACCACCCCCATCCCGTGGTCGATGACGAAGCGCCGCCCCAGCTTCGCCCCCGGGTGGATCTCGATGCCCGTAAGGAACCGGCCGATATGCGAGATGAACCGCCCCAACGTGTGCCAGCCATGCCGCCAGCAGAAACTGGCGAGCGCATGGATTCCAACGGCATGCAGGCCCGGATAGCAGAGCAGAACCTCAAGATTCGACCTGGCTGCCGGGTCGCGCTCCCGGTACGCCCTGACCGTCTCCGCTAAAAACATAAGGGACATGCGAATTTCCGTGGATAAACAGGCGAGAAGCAGGCTATATTAGCAGACCAGTGGGGAGACCCCGCGTTAAACGTTTTGTAATGCCATGAAGCTGTGAGGAGCATTTAGTTATCCGGACCTGACAGGTCAAGTTTCCGCTGGCCAAGGGCATTTGCCCTAGCCGGTTGTTTTTGCGGCTAAAGCTCTTCTTTAGCGAATTCCCGTATGCTGTTGATGAAAGACGAGTCAGAGAATGCCTGAAGTGATGTTTGCCGGCCCGGAAGGCCGCCTTGAGGGTCGCTACCACCACGCCAAGGAGCGTGGCGCCCCGCTGGCGCTGGTGCTCCACCCGCACCCGCTGCACGGCGGCACCATGAACAACCGCATCACCTACACCATGTACCAGGTGTTCCAACGCCTGGGTTTCTCCGTCATGCGCTTCAATTTCCGTGGCGTCGGCCGCAGCCAGAGCAAGTTCGACGGCGGCATGGGCGAGATCAACGACGCCGCGGCGGCGCTGGACTGGATGCAGTCGCTCAATCCTGGCCATGGCGGGCTGTGGATCGCCGGATATTCCTTCGGCGCCTTCGTGGGCATGCAGTTGCTCATGCGCCGTCCGGAAGTCTCCGGCTGGGTGTCCGTCGCCCCCCCGGCGGCGCATTACGATTTCGGGTTCCTCGCCCCCTGCCCCTGCGGCGGGCTGATGATCCATGGCGATGCCGACGAGTTGGTGCCCGAGAATTCCGTGCGCAAGCTGGTGGACAAGCTCAACCTGCAGAAGGGCGTAGCCATCGACTACCGCGTCTTCGAGGGTGCGGACCATGTGTTCGCCAACCATGCGGACAAGGTGGGCGATGCGGTTGAGGGTTACGTGACCCAGCAACTGGCCCGCAAGCAAATGGCCCTGGCGGCGGATTAATCCGCCTACCCCAACGCCAAACGCAAAAACGGCGCCTTTTGGCGCCGTTTTTTTATGCCTGGCGGCGGGGTTACACGGCCTCGGCCATTTCCTGCATCTCTGCATTGGGCATCAGCGCCGGGATGGAGATCACGCTGATAATGCGGCTGTCCAGCATCACCAGCCCCTCCAGGAATTCTTTCGGCGCCGCCGTGCCAGTTTCGGGTATTGGTTGGCGCATGTCATCGGTCACGGTGATGATGTCGCACACCGCGTCCACCAGCAGGCCGGCCACCTTGTCCCCGGCCTCCACCACCACCACCACCGAGGCCGGACCCGGCTCCCACGCCGGCAGGCCGAGCCGCACGGCCAGATCCACAACCACCAGTACCGTGCCGCGCAGATTGATCATGCCTTTGATGAAACCGGGCGCATGCGGAAGATGAGTGGAAGCAATCCAGCCGCGTATCTCGCGGATGGAGCGGATATCCATGGCAAACTCCTGCGCCCCGCTGCGTACTGAAAGCAACTCCATGCGCCGCTCCTGGCTGCCATGGCGGTGATGCATCCCATCCATCTTTAAAACATCTCCAGTTCGCCGGATTGTTGGCCGGCCTCTTCCAACCTTGGCGTGCCCTTCAGCCGGTATTGCAGGTCCGACAATGTGACATTGCTGAGCGCGCTGTTCGGGTTCACGCTCCACTCCTCGGGAAGCAGCCGGCCAATGGTCCGCACATATTTCGCCAGAGCCGCCAGCCTCTGTGCCAGCAGGTCCAGCGACTGCACATCGCGATGGCGCTCCGGGTCGTTGGCCGCCTCCAGCAGAGCCGGGCCAAGAGAGGTCTGCAACTGCTCGGCAAACAGCCAAAGCTCCTGAAATTCCTCGCCCAGAGCCTCCAATAGCGAATTCAGCGGCGCATGGTGCCGCTCGTCTTCGCAGCTCCGGCTATTATTCATCCTGTCTCTCCTGCCTGTTACTTCAGCAAGGGCTATGGCCTGAGAATGCCCGGCACTGGTTAACGGCTGGCGAACATTCAGAACAATTCGACGTTGCCGGCGCAGGCTGGCATCTGTGGACGCACACGCTCCGCTCGCAGGATGGAGTCCGTCTCACTGACCAGCAGCACCTGGCGCGCCCGGCCCGAATGCGGCCAGAACTGGATCCGGCGCCCCTGGTCGCCGCGCAGACTGCCACCGACCAGGTTGATCCCCTCCTCACGCAGGAAGCGTTCGGCAAAATGCGCGTTCATCTCGCCAATATCCGTAAGCCCCTTGATCATGCGCGCCCCGCCAAACAGCTTGGCCTGCATGCGGCTCTTATGGGCGCCCCGGCGCAGCAGCGCGTTCAGCAGCAGCTCCATGGCATGCACGCCAAAGCGCATCGCATCGCCGCCGGGCTGTCGGTGCTTGCCGTCACCGGGCAACAGAAAATGATTCATCCCGCCAATCCCGGCCACGCCATCCCAGATACAGGCGGCGATGCAGGAGCCGAGGATCGTGGTCACCACGGTGCGCGGGTCGTCATCCACATGATGCTCGCCTTGCACGATGTTGATCTTGCGTTCCTGCTGCTGCGCAGGCGTACTGATGAAGAGGTTCATCCGGCGCACTCCCCGCTGCGGGCATTGGTGCTGACCAGAATGCGCTCCGCGATGCGCTCCAGCGGCAGTTGCCGCGTCACCGCCCCAATCTCATAGGCCGCACGCGGCATGCCATAAACCACGCAGCTCGCCTCATCCTGGCCGATCGTTTCAGCCCCCGCCTCGCGCAGAGCCAGCAGCCCCTCGGCGCCATCCCGCCCCAACCCGGTGAGAATTACGCCCAACGCCCGCGCGCCAACGCTGCGCAGCACGGAGTGAAACATTACATCCACCGAGGGGCGATGACCGTTCACCTTCGGAGCGTCGCTCAGCCGCACATAGCCTCCAGACACTTCCAGATGCGCATTGCCAGGCGCCAAGTATACATGCCCTGTTTGCAACTTTGCGCCATCAACCGCCTCGCTCACCTCCGCGGCGGATAATTTATTCAGCCGCGCGGCAAAGCTCGCCGTGAACGTCGGCGGCATGTGCTGGCTGATCACGGTTGGTGGGCAATTTTCTGGGAACTTTGAGAGGATGGTAATCAACGCCTCTACCCCGCCGGTGGAGGATCCGATCACCACCAAACGGCCATCCGGCACGTAACTGCCACCCGGCTGCACCGCTGCGCGCAGAGCCAATGCCGGCCTGCGATGGGATTTCGCAGCTGCTTTCACCTTCTCGGCGAGTTGCTCGAAGCTGTCCCGGTTGTATGAGGACGGCTTCGCCACGCAATCGAACGCGCCGATTTCCAGCGCTCTCAAATTCACCTCCGCCCCGGCCTGCGTCAGCGTGGACACCATGATCACCGGCGTGGGCCGCAGCCGCATGATCTTATCGAGAAACGCCAGCCCGTCCATGTTCGGCATCTCGATATCCAGCGTGATCACATCCGGCGAAAGCTGCTTGATCAGCTGGCGTGCCTCGTACGGGTCAGCTGCCTGCCCCACCACAGCGATCTCCGGGTCAGCCCGCAGTGTCGCGCTGATCACGCCTCGCATTGTCGCAGAGTCATCAACAACCAGCACCCGCACCGTCATTTCATGTCTCCGCCACGGCGTTTGCGGTAGGTGGTGATACCGTCACTGACTAACAGCGCTTCGGCGGGGCCGGAAACCCGCTCGGAATGCCCGATATACAGCGCCCCGTTATCCTCCAGCAGCGGCAACATCCGCAACCACAGTGCCTCTTGCGTATCCGCATCGAAATAAATTACGACGTTCCGGCAGAGCATGGCTTGGAATTTACCGCTCATTGGCCAGGAGCCGATGAGATTCAGCTTGCGAAAGCTCACCAGCTGCCGCAATTCGTCATTGGCACGCAGGCACCCGGTGCCGTCATTCAGTGGCGAGAACCAAGCCTTGCGCAGCGCCACCGGCACGGGCTCCAAGGCCCCCGCATCGTAAATCCCGGCCTCCCCCGTGGCCAGCACGTTCGGGTCTATATCCGTGGCCAATATCTTCACGTCATATCGCGGCGCATCCGGCATTACGCTCAGCAGCGTCAACGCGATGGAATACGGCTCCTGCCCGGAGGAGCACGCCGCCGACCACAGCCGCACCCGTCCCCCTGACCGCGCCTGCGCCACCAGCCCTGGAAGCACCCGCTCGCGCAGATGCTCGAAATGATGCGGCTCCCGAAAAAACCGCGTGACATTCGTGGTCAGCGCCGCGATCATCTCGCCGCGCTCCTGCTTCCCGGCGTCACTTTCCACCAAAGCGCAATATTCGGCAAAACTGCGCAACTCCAGCTTGCGCACCCGCTTGGCCAGCCGGGAGTACACAAGATTCGCCTTGGCGCCGGTGAGGGAAATGCCAGCCTCTTGCTGCATGATTCGTGTAATCACCGCCAGGTCCCGCGCAGTCAGAGCGAACTCCGCATTCTCCACCAATGCGGTTCTGGTGGCCTCCATCTGCGCTGTCATGCCGCTTCCAGCTCTCCCCCGGGCAATACGTTATCAAGCCCGATCAGGCTGACCATCCGTCCCTCGACCGGAAGCAACCCCTTGACAAAATTCATCACCAGATCCGAGGATAAATCCGGCGACACCTGAATTTCAGTATCGTTCGCCGTTAAGATATCAGACACGGCGTCAACCAATATCCCGATCTGCTGATGCCCAATCTGCACCACGATGATCACGTTGCGCGCCGTCGGCTCCGTGCCCGGCAGGCCGAGCCGTAACGCGAGATCCACAATCGGCAACACCGCGCCCCGCAGATTGATCACACCCTTCACGTAACGTGGTGAGCGCGGCAGCATTGTCGCCCCGGTCCAGCCACGGATCTCGCGCACCATCATCACGTTGATGCAGAATTCCTGCCGGCCGACACGGAATGCGATCAACTCCCGGTTGCCCAACTCGCCATTGCCCGCGTTATTGGTCATGTCTCAGCCCGCCTCCATCACCGCTGCCTCACCGCGCCCGCTCTCGCTACGGGCATTGCGCACCACTGCATCCACATCCAGGATCAGCGCCACGCGCCCATCGCCCATCACCGTGGCGGCGGCGATGCCCGGCACCGCCCGGTAATTCGCCTCGAGGCTCTTGATCACCACCTGGCGCTGGCCGTGGATGGCATCCACCAGCAGCACCGCCCGCACGCCGCCCTCGCCTTCCACCAGCAGCGCCACGCCTTGTTCTGGCTCAAGGGCCTCCTCGCAATAGCCAAGGCTCGCCGCCACATCGACCATCGGCACATACCCGCCGCGCAGCGCCAGCAGCTTCGTATCCCGGTCCAACGGAAATACATCCTGCGCGCGGGGCTTCAGCGTCTCGACAATCGCGCCGAGCGGGATGATCAGCGTATGTTGGCGCGTGGACACCACCATGCCGTCCAGCACCGCGAGTGTCAGCGGCAGCGAAAGGGTAAAGGTAGAACCAAGCCCCGGCCTAGAGGAGATGGAAATCCGCCCGCCCAACGCCTGCACGGATTGCCGCACCACATCCATGCCCACGCCACGGCCGGAAATATCGGAGACTTTCGCCGCCGTGGAAAACCCGGGCAGGAAGATAAGATTGTCGATCTCATCATCGCTAAGCTGGGCATCGGGCGCGATCACCCCGTTCTCGATCGCTTTTTGCTTTACCCTTGCGCGGTTGATCCCGGCGCCATCGTCGGAGACTTCCAGCACAATCCGCCCCGAGCGGTGCAGCGCGGTCAGCTTCACGGTGCCTTCCGCCTGCTTACCTGCGGCTTCGCGCTTTTCCGGTGTTTCCAGGCCATGGTCTATGGCGTTGCGGATCATATGCGTCAGCGGGTCGGCGATACGTTCGATCACCGTCTTGTCCACTTCCGTTCCTTCACCCTCCGTGACCAGCCGCGCCTGCTTGCCGGTCTGCGCCGCCACCTCGCGCACCAGGCGTGGCATGCGCTGGAACACGGAGCGCACCGGCTGGGCGCGGATCGCCATCACACTGTCCTGGATTTCCCGCGTTAAATGCTCCAACTCCTCCAACGCCATGGCTACGCCGGAGGCGCGTGCGACCCCCGCCTCCAGCACGCGCTGGCTCAGCATCGCCTCGTTGATCACCAACTCGCCAACAAGGTCGATCATGCGGTCCACACGGTCTAAATCCACCCGGATGGTCGCACTCACCGCGGTGGCGCTCTCCGCCTTGGCCGCCATCACCTCCACGGCCGCATGCTTCGGCCCGGCGGGAATAGCCTCCTGATGCACCGGCTCAATCACCGGGGTTGGCTCTTCCTGCTCCAACGGCATCGGCGCGAAAAACTCGAACTTGAAGCCGTTATCGCCGGTGATCACCGCGCCCGGCGCAAAGCCATCCGGCTCGCGCCGGGAGATCCGCAGCTCGCAATCATCCTCGACAAATTCGAACACGTTGCGGATCGACGCCTCATCGCTATCCGCGTCCAACGAAATCCGCCAGGTGAGATACGCCTCCTCAGGGTCCAACTTGTGCAGCTCCGGCAGGCGGCTGGTGTCCAGCGCCACCTGCATCGTCCCAAGGCGCCCCAGTTCGCGCAAAAGCAACGCCGCCTCATTGGCCTTGGCATACATCTCCCAGCGTGGCGTGAACACAATATCCCATGCACCGCCGCCTCTCTCTGGCGCGAGGGCCGCCGTGGCAGCCGGTTCGGCAGCAGGCGCCCCAACGGGATTTTTGATGTGCTCGAGTTCCGCCACCAGAGCTGCGGTCCGCGCTTCATCCACGCTGCCGCCATCCTGCGCCGCACGCACCACATCCGCCAGCACATCAGCCGCGCGCAGGAACACTCCAACGACAGCCGGAATCGCCGCCAATTCACCAGAGCGCACCTTGTCCAGCGCGGTCTCGAACGCATGTGCGAAGCGCACCAGCGCATCGAGCGAGAAAATCCCGGCCCCGCCCTTCATCGAATGCACGGCGCGGAACACGGCGTTCACGGTTTCCGCCTCAGCCGCACCGCTCTCCATCTCGATCAGCCCGGCCTCAAGCGCCGCGAGCTGTTCCTCGCATTCCTGGAAAAACGTCGCCCGGATTTCCGCCATCGGGTCTTCCATGGCACCCTCCCTTTCAGGCCGCGACGCGGCGAATGGCCTCAACCAGCTTCACCGGATCGAAAGGTTTCACGATCCAGCCCGTGGCACCCGCTTTCCTCGCCCGGCTTTTTTTCTCCGCATCCACCTCGGTGGTCAGCACCAGCACCGGCACCGCGCGGTATGTCTCATCCTTGCGCACGGCTTCGATAAAGCCGAAACCATCCATGCGCGGCATGTTGATGTCGGTCACGATGACATCCGGTGTTTCGGCGCCCAGCACCTCGAGCCCATGCACGCCATCCTCGGCCTGCAACACGCGGAACCCGGCTGCCACCAGCGAGTGCCGCAGCATGTCCCGCATCGCCCGGGAATCATCCACTGTCAGTACCGTCGTGGTCATGCGGCCAGCTCCTTGTCGTGCGTCAATGTGTGATGCGCCAGTCCGTCAGGCGTCACGCCCATCAATTCCAACGTGGCGGAAAACTCCGGCGACGGGTTCTCCACCCGCAGCGCCAGCCCATCCGCCTCCCACGCCGCGCGCCCCGCCAGCAGGATCTGCAAGCATTGCGCCCCCAGCCGCTGGACCGCGCCCGCATCCACTGTCAGCGCCTGTCCGCGCCGGGCGATAAAGGCTTCAAGCAATCCATGGGCAGCGACGAGATCAAGCACCGCAGGCAATTCGAGAGCATCTGTCATGGATGGAACTTTCGTGCATAATCCATAATGTTTCGCTAACAACGCGCGATCAGAATTCGGCCCAGTCATCTGCCGCGCCTTGCGGAACAGCAACAAACTTGCCAACCGGCGCCATGGGCGCAGCTTTTGTTACAGGCCTGCGCACCACTCTTTTTTCCGGCTGGTGCGCAACTGCCTCACCAAGGCGGAAATGCCCAACGAGAGTCGCCAACACCTCCGCCTCCTCGGCCAAAGCATGGCTTGCCGCTGTGCTTTCCTCCACCATCGCGGCGTTCTGCTGCGTCACCTGGTCCATCTGGTTCACCGCCGAATTCACCTGGTTCAACCCGGCCGCCTGCTCCTGCGCCGAGCCCGCGATGTCACTCACCAGCACGTTGAGCCGCTCGACCTGTTGCACGATTCGCGTCAGCGCCCGGCCGGTCTCGCCCACCAGCTTCACACCGGCCTCAACCTGACTGCCGGATGCCTCGATCAATGCCTTGATCTCCTTCGCAGCGCCCGCCGAACGCTGCGCCAGCGCGCGCACCTCGGTCGCCACAACGGCAAAGCCACGCCCTGCGTCGCCCGCCCGCGCCGCCTCAACCCCCGCGTTCAGCGCCAGCAGATTGGTCTGGAATGCAATCTCGTCGATCACACCAATGATGCTTGAAATCTGCTTCGACGAACTCTCGATCCCGCTCATCGCCGCGACCGTCTCGCTCACCACGGAGCCGGAACGCTCCGCATCCGCCTTCGCCGCCTGCACCACATTCCGCGCCTCGTTGGCGCCCTCGGCGGTCTTGCGCACCGTGGCGGTAATTTCGTCCAGCGCTGCCGCCGTTTGCTCCAGGCTCGCCGCCTGCTGCTCCGTCCGCCGCGACAAATCATCTGCGCTCTGCGTAATCTCGCCAGCACCCGACCTCACGCCCTGCGCGTTGGCGGCCACGGACTGAATGGTTCGCTCCAGGCTCTCGACGGTCGCGTTGAAGTCAGCCCGCAGCTTTTCATACTCGGGCGCGAAGGCCGCATTCAGGCGGAACAGCAGGTCCCCGGCTGCGAGCCGCTCCAACCCCGCCGCCAGATTGTTCATGACTAGAGCCTGGGCCGCCGCCGTCGCCTCGGTCGCGGCCCGGGCTTTCTCGCGCTCGGCGTCCAGGGCGAACGCCGCACTGGCGGCAGCCGCATCGGCGCGTTGTTTCGCCAGCGCGTTTTCCTTGAACACCAGCAGCGTCTGCGCCATCCGGCCGATCTCGTCGCGCCGGTCAACGTCGATCTCCACATTGAACTCGCCATGCGCCAGCCGCTCCATGGTGCGGTGCAGGCCGCGCAGAGGCGCCACCACCCCGGCATTGATGCCGAGATACATGACCGCCAGCACCAGGGCGAAGGCGCCCAACATCAGAGCATCGGTTTCGATCACCGAGGTCCTGGTTTGCACGGCCAGCGCCCCGAAGGCCCCCTCTGCCTCACGCGACAGCGCCATGCGCAGGTTCCGCACCGCGTCGGCCGTGGGCAAGATCTCCGACTGGCAGTTCACGTTGAATTCCTGCTGCCCTGCCTGATTCTGCTCCACGGAGGACCATGTCTCGGCCATGCTCACCGTCTTAGCGCATACGGTGCCGAACAAATCATCGCCGCCCTGGAGCACCACCTGTATTTCGCGGGCATGTCCCGGTGCCAGCGTCTTGGCGGCGCTCATGTTCGTGTCGAACGCCTGTATCGCCGCATCCATCTCGGCCTCGGCGGCGTCCCGGTCATCCGGATCATCTGTAATGAGTGCCGATTCCATTGCCGCCCGCCAGGATTCCATCGCGCTGCTGGCGACAGCCAGATCCGTCGAGGCCTGCACCATTGTGCGGTTCAGTTCAGCCGCGCGCTGGCTGATGCGCTGCGTCTCCATGGTCGCGAACAAGGTGGCCGCCGCGGCAACCAGGCCAAAAAAGCCCAACCCGGCCAGAAACTTCATGATTATCGGCAGATTTTTCACGCACAACCCTCCGTTGCTGCCCTGGCGGGCATGGGAGGATTTATGCGGAAGGAGACTTAAGATTTTATTGTCAGCGTTAAACTATCCGGCCACTGCCGAAGCCAGCGCGTCTTGCGCCACCGCCTCGTCCTCCAGCGCCTGGCCGATCAGCAGCAGCACCGGACCGGAAGGTGCCGCCGTCGCAAGCAGGCGCGGCAAGCTGCCCAGCGTGCCGCGCAGCACGCGCTGCCCAGGCAACGCGGCACTCTCCACCGCCACGGCAGGCATGTCGGGGGCCATCCCGGCCTCGATCAGATGCGCCGCCAGCCCCGGCAAGGTCTGCGACCCCATGTACACGGCCAGAGTGCCGCCGCCACGGGCCAGCGCCGCCCAGTCATGCTCCGGCAACCCGCCCGCCGCGCCATGCCCGGTAAGGAAATGCACCGAACGCGCCACCTCCCGCCGGGTCAGTGAAATCTGCAGCGCCGACGCCGCAGCCGTGGCCGCGGTAATCCCAGGGACCACCTCGAACGCAATCCCCGCCTCGCGCAGCGCGTCCATCTCCTCGGTCGCGCGGCCGAATACCATCGGGTCGCCGCCCTTCAGCCGCACCACGCGCTGGCCCGACTGAGCTTCCCGCACCAGCAGGCGGCAGATATCCGCCTGCGCGGCGGAGGTTTTTCCACAACGCTTGCCGACATCGACAAGCCTTGCTCCGTTAGAGACAAGCTCCAGAATTTTTTCGCTAACGAGGCTGTCATGCAACACAACATCCGCCTCCCGCAGAAGGCGCAACGCCTTCACCGTGAGCAGATCGGGATCTCCAGGTCCGGCTCCAACCAGGAAAACACTAGCCATTTTTAAAGTTTCCGCGGACATGTGCCCCTAAATGGCGAATTTGCACCAGAATGCAACCCCACCACCCAGCCCGTCAAAAGGCCAACAACAATACTAACTCTACGTTATATTAATATATTGTTACAGGAAAGCCATATCTTCATAGCAACCCAGATTGATGAATTTCATTGCTGACACGCACTTCATGCACATACATAATGAAATGCCACGGCACGAACGTCCCGCAGGTCTGGGGCGCGGCTGGCAGTTACGGCACAAGACTGGCTCACCCGGCTAACGATAAAACAGCAAGAGGAACCCAATAAATGAAACCATATCTGACGATGGCGGCTGGTCTGCTCGGCGGCTTGGCGCTGGCGGGCACTGCCCAGGCGCAGGATGCGGCCCGCGGCAAGATCCTGTTCCAGTCCGAATGCGCGGCCTGCCACAGCGCGGTGCCGGAGCAGAACGGCATCGGCCCCAGCCTGGCCGGCATTTATGACATGCGTGCGGGGATGGTCCCCGGTTACCATTACTCGGTCCAGCTGAAAAACTCGAATATTGTTTGGACTGATGCCGAACTCAACAAATTCCTGATGAGCCCGGCCGTGGCTGTCGCCGGGACTAAGATGCCGCAGCCGGGCACGGAAATGCATATGGGCGTGCCGAACGACCAGGACCGTGGCGACCTGATCGCTTATCTCAGAAGCCTGAAGCAGCAGGAGCAGTAAGGGCTTACGCCACCATCTTGAGTCTGGCCGGTGGCAGCTTGATCGCGCTGATGAGGGCGCGAACCTCGTTGCGGGCGGCGATATGCGACAGCCCCATGGCGATGCCAATATTCGCCTCCCGCACATCCATCAGGGTCAGCCCATGCAGGTACAGCTCGCGGAAGATCACGCGCTCGCCAAATCCCTTCTGGGTGCGGAAGCCAATACGCTTGGCCAGCGCATCCAGCCGTTCGCCGACATCGCGCTTGTTACGCGCCTCTGATGCCGCGAGTCGGTTTCGCATCACGATCCAGTCGATCTTGCCGCGGTCGCGCATGAAGCGCTGCTTGCGCGCCTCCCACACCATCTCGGAATAGATGCTGGGGTTGACGATGTCGTGGTTGTCCGGATCGACCTTCGCCAGCATGGAAAAATCGACGAAGCTGTCATTGATCGGGGTGATCAGCGTATCGGCATGGGAATGGCCAAGCCGGGAAAGATGCGTATCGGCGCCCGGACAGTCGATCACGATGACCTCCGCCCCCGCCCCGCACAACTCCCCAAAAGCAGCCTCGAAACGCTCCTGCTCTTCGGCTTCCACCTCCAGCCGGTTGTCGAGCGTGGAGCGGTGCACCGGGCGGAATTCCGGCAGCGGCAGCGTAACTCCCTTGGCCTGGACGAAGTTGCGCCGGGCCGCCAGCGTGCCGGCAAGCGTCCCCTGGCGGGCGTCCAAGTCCATGGCGCCAACACGGTAGCCATCGCGCAACAGGGCGACGATGATGTGAATGGAGGTGGTGGATTTACCCGAACCGCCCTTCTCATTCCCCAGCACGATGACGTAGGGGCGGGGCTGCTCGGAAATGGTAATCAAGGGAATCCTCCTGCGACTCGGAATCAGAGCCGCAGTGTAGCCGAGTCATCCGGAGCGCGGAGAGGGAAAATCCCGCCCCACGATACCGTTACTTGCCCGTGAGGATCCGCTCCACCAGTTCCTTCACCGTGGGGATGAAGCCGTTCGAGTAGAACGGGTCAGTCGCGAAGCGGTGCGCGTTATGCCCGGCGAACATCAGGTTGTTGTCCATCGCCGCCTCGTCGTCAGGCGCGGCATGGGCGACGTTCTGCAGGGTTTTCTGGATGCAGAAGCTGCGCGGATCGGCCTTCTTGCCGTTGTCGTAATCCGGGCCTTCCTGGCTCCAGTTGGAGAACCGGCACTGGCTCAGGCAGCCCATGCAGGCAACCTGATCCTCGTGGATTTCCTCGGCTTTCGCCGGGCTGACGAAGATCAGCGTCGAGTCGGGGGTGCGAAGCGCCTCGGTAAAGCCGGCCTCTTCCCAATCCTTCACCCGCGCGTAATCCGGCGCGGTGAGGTACACGGAGCGCTTGCGGGCGCCGACGCCGTACTGCACCACATGCTCACCCACGGGCTCAGGCGAATACGCCACCTGGCGCTCATTGCGCCCGCGCAGTTCCTGGATAAACTGGTTGTTCACCGCGGAGGAATAGAACCCGGTAGGTGAGAAGCGGTTGAGGAACACGTCACCCGGCTTCAGCGTGAGCAGACGCTCCTTCCAGCTCTGCGGAATCGGGCTTTCCTTGGTCAGCAGCGGGCGGGTGCCAAACTGAAAGGCGATCGGCCCGATATCCGGGTTGCCGATGTAATCCTGCCACTCCTCCAACGCCCAAACGCCGCCAGCCATGATGATCGGCGTTTCGCCGAGGCCGAACTCGCGCATCACCTTGCGCAACGCCACCAGCCGGGGAAACGGGGATTCCGGCTTGTCCGGGTCCTCGGAATTGGACAGGCCGTTATGCCCGCCTGCGAGCCACGGGTCCTCGTACACCACGCCGCCGAGCAGATGCGAAACCTTGGAGTAGGCGCGCTTCCACAGCGCCGAGAAGGCGCGGCTGGAGGAGACGATGGGGTAGTAATGCACGTTGAACTTGGCCGCGATCTCAGCGAGGCGATACGGCATGCCCGCACCGCAGGTGATGCCGTTCACGATGCCCTTGGTGCGCTCCAAAATCCCGGTGATGATGCGCTCGGCACCGCCCATCTCCCACAGGATGTTGGTGTGGATGCGCCCCTTGCCGCCGGAAATATCCCAGGCGCGCTGGGCCTGGGCCACGCCACCCTCGATGCCGTAGGCGATCAACTCCTCATGGCGGTCGCGCCGGGTCTTGCCACGGTAGATCTGCGGGATGATCTTGCCGTCCTTGTCGTAGCTGTCCGCGTTGACAGCCGAGAACGTACCGGCGCCGCCGCTGGCAGCCCAGTGCCCGGCGGTCACGCCATTGGACACCGCGACTCCCTTGCCGCCTTCCACCAAAGGAAGAATTTCCATGCCACCCATGCGGATGGCGTTGATAGGCTTCATTAACAAAATACCTTGTCGGCCGGACGCCGCCCCAGGATTGGAGCAGATCCCTCGTTTATGCTTGTATTACACATTGACACGGGGCGTGAAGTGGTTTGCCAGGATTTGGCCCCGCACCCTGTACATAATATAGTGTGGATAATGGAATTAAACCTCTCTGAAGACGAAATTCAGCGCTACTCGCGGCATATTCTGCTGCGTGAGCTGGGCGGCACCGGTCAGGCAAGGCTGAAAGCGGCCCGTGTGCTGGTGGTGGGCGCGGGCGGGCTGGGCTCGCCCTTGGCCTTGTACCTGGCTGCCGCGGGGGTGGGCACCATCGGGCTGGTGGATGCCGATGTAGTCGAGCTTTCCAACCTGCAACGGCAGATCATGCATGGCGTGGCCACACTGGGCCGGGCAAAAACCGCCTCCGGCGCCGAGGCGCTGGCCCGGATCAACCCTCTGGTGGAGGTGGTGCAGCACCAGACCCGGCTGGACGCCTCCAACGTGGCCGAACTGGTCGGAGACTATGACATCATCTGCGACGGCACGGATAATTTCACCACGCGCTTCCTGCTCGCCGATGCCTGCGCGGCCGCGCGCAAGACGCTGGTCAGCGCCGCAGTGCTGCGCTTCGAGGGACAGCTTTCCACCTTCAAGCCGCACGAAGGCGGCCCGTGCTACCGCTGCCTCTACCCCGAGCCACCGCCGGAAGGGCTCGTGCCCGCATGCTCTGAGGCCGGGGTGCTGGGCGCCGTGACCGGCGTGATGGGCACGCTGCAGGCTACGGAGGTGATCAAGGAGATCACCGGCATCGGCCAGTCGATGTCCGGCTGGCTGCTGGTCTGGAACGCGCTGGACGCGGAATTCCGCAAGATCAAGCTGAAAAAGGACCCCGCATGCGCCGTCTGTGGCTGATTTTCCCGCTCCTGCTGCTCTGCGCCGCGGCGCCGGACCCAGGCCAGGGCCCCGGGCCCGCGCTTGGCCAGGTGACCAAGCTGCCGGTGCCACGCTTCGTCTCTCTGCGCTCGGACCAGGTGAACTTCCGCGCCGGGCCAGGGTTCCAGTACCCGGTGAACTGGGTGTACCAGCGCGATGGCCTGCCAGTGGAGATCATCGGCGAGTTCGATGTCTGGCGCCAGGTCCTGGCCCCGGATGGCGGCACAGGCTGGGTGCATGAGGCGACCCTCCGCGCCCGCAGGAGCTTCTACGTAACCGCCTCTCAGGCCGTGCTGCGTGCCGGGCCTGACCCAGGCGCCGGCGTGGTTGCCTATCTCAACCAAGGGGTCAGCGGCGCGTTGCTCCGCTGCGATTCCGGGTCCGACTTCTGCAAGGTTTCCACCGGGCCGGAGACAGGCTATCTGGCGCGAGCGGATTTCTGGGGCGCCTTCGCGGACGAGGCGGTAAAGTAGGCTCCACGAAATTTCAGTTTTCCACAGAAAAGGACTCGGGCAAGCGCCCCTAGATATTGCGGGAAACACACCTCCTATCTACTGTATATGGTAGCAGCAACAGGGAGACCCGCGATATGGAGTGGACGGACGAAACTATCGCCAAGCTCAGGACCCTTTGGGCCGAAGGGCTTTCGACCGCCGAAATCGGGCGCCGTTTGAACATTTCCAAGAACGCCGTGGTCGGCAAGGCGCACCGGCTGAACCTGCCCGCCCGCCCCTCGCCGATCCGCCGTCTTGAGGGCGACGCCACGCCACGCCCGGCCGCGCCCAAGCGCACCCAGGGCCCGACGCTGCCGCCGCTCACCGCCTCCATCGGCGCACCGGTGCCGACCCTGCGCGCCATCATGCCGGCTGCAAAGCCCAGCAGCCCACGCGCCACGCCGTGCTGCTGGCCGATCGGCGAGCCCGGCAAGCCGAGCTTCCATTTCTGCAACGCCGCGGCCGCGGCCGGCAAACCCTATTGCGAGGAGCACGCCGCCATCGCCTATGTGCGCGTGCGCGACAAACGCGAGGACGCGGCGTAAGCTGCTGCAGCGCAGCAGCCAACTTCTGTAACAGGCTCCTTCTGCCGTCGTGGCAATCCTGCGCTGCGGCGCAGCACGTCTTTTAATTGATCATCATTTCCATTGCGCATAAATTGAATCCGCCGGCAGCCATTGCCGGCGGTTTTGACGTATGTCCGGAACAACCGGACCAAGAAAGGTGTCGAAATGGGAACGATGCAGGAAGACCAAAAATGCTCCGAAGGAGCGCTTACGGGCGTGGTGAAGTGGTTCAACCCCGGCAAGGGCTACGGGTTCATCGCCCCCGATACGGGGGGAAATGATATTTTCGTGCATATCAGCGCCGTGCAGCACGCTGGGCTGCGCAAGCTCAATGAAGGCGAACGAGTGCGTTTCGAGCTTCAGCAGCGTGAAGGCCGCGTTGCCGCCATCGGCATCGAACGTCTCCACTAAGCTAACGCGAGCCAGATCAACTACCAGGCCAGCGGGGCAGCGCCGCTGGCCTTTTGTTGCTTGAGGTCAAGTGGCGCATTACGATTGATGATATACCCCCTCCGATCAGGAGGCTGAGGATGGATAGACACATCGCGGGGCTGGCGGTTGATAGGGACATAGCGGGCCTGCCGCTGCATGGCGTACGGCCAGACGGGCTGGCTGAGCTGCTGCATGAATTCCCGGATTCAGCCCGCGCCGCGCCGTTACAGAACTTCACCGCCGAGGCCGGACAGATCCTGCTGCTGGCAGATGCCACCGGCAATGCGGCGCGCGCCCTGGTAGGGCTGGGCGAGGCCCCTGCCCTGCACGGATTCGGCGCCGCTGCTTTCGGCCTGCCCTCCGGCAGCGTGTGGAGCATCGCCACAGGCAATTATTCCTCTGAAGACGCCGCACTGGGCTTCCTGCTCGGCGCCTACCGGTTCGACCGGCTGAAGCACAACAAAGCCACCCCCGCCCTCCTGTCCCCCGCCAGCGTGCCGAAACGCGCCGACGTACTCGCCCGTGCGGCCACGCTGGCACGCGACCTGATCAACACCCCCGCGAACCTGCTCGGCCCGGCCGAACTTGCCGACGCGGCGGTGCAGCTGGCCTCACGCCATGGCGCGCAGGCGGAACGTATCAACGGCGACTCGCTCACCTCCCGTTACCCGACCGTGGCCGCCGTAGGCGCCGGCTCCTCCCGCGCGCCGGAGGTGGTGGTGCTGCGCTGGCAGGGTAGCGGCGCCGACGAGAGCTCACCGTTCGTTTCATTATGCGGAAAAGGTGTCTGTTTCGATACCGGCGGTTACGATTTGAAACCGAGCTCCGCAATGCTGCGCATGAAAAAAGACATGGGTGGCGCGGCAATCCTGCTCAGCGTTGCTGAATCGGCAATGTTATTAAATCTACCCATAAAATTGGAGGTGAGGATCGGCTGCGTTGAGAACAGCGTCTCCGGCAATGCCATGCGCCCCTCGGATGTGTTGCGCACGCGCTCCGGCCTCACCGTCGAAATCGGCAATACCGATGCCGAAGGACGCCTCGTACTGTGCGATCTTCTCACCGAGGCGGCCGAAGCCTCGCCGCACTGGCTGATCGATGCAGCAACCCTGACGGGCGCCGCGCGCGTGGCCCTCGGACCGGACCTGCCTGCTCTGTTCTGCAACGATGAGAAAATGGCGACTATTCTCCTTCATGCCGGGCAAGCGACAACAGATCCGTTCTGGCGCTTGCCACTGCACGAAGGCTACGCCTCATGGCTTGACAGCCAAGTCGCCGATCTTTGCAACGTGTCCAGCAAACCGCACGCTGGCGCGATTACTGCCGCCCTGTTCCTGCAACGTTTTGTCCCAGGTCATATGGCGTGGGCGCATATCGACGTTTACGCCTGGAATGATTCCTCGCGACCCGGGCGGCCCGAGGGCGGCGAGGCGCAAACGCTGCGGGCGCTCACCGCCGCGCTGGAGACAATCTCCCGCACTGCACAAGAAGCTCATACATTTTGAGATGGCTACCGCGCGTTTTTATCAAATTCGCAACATTTTTTGGATATAACGGCAACGCCTTGCCAGCAAAAACGTTACCTTTTGACACAACCGCGGTTTAGAAAACCACCCGTTCTACCCACATGAGTTGTTAAAGCCTCTGTTTGGACTATTACTACTGGCTACTAGTTGTACTTGATCTTTACTAGATGTTGCCCAAGAACGCCCAAACTAATGACGCAACGTTAACAATACCGACAAAGTACTTTACGCAATTCTGCTAGAAGTTATTGGAATTTTTAAGTCACATAGTGTACTGATCTTTCACCGTATCGGTTGCCGGGTTAGCAACCGCAACATTCGGAAATTTTCGTTTCTTAAGGACAAATCAAATATGGCTGCTGCGCCGCTCTCCTCTGATCAATTGGTTGGGATTCTTCGAGACACCGTCGTCTCACTGGTTCGCCGGGACGGGGTTGACCTTTCCGCCCGCCAGCTTGGCGTGTTCCTGACCTGCTACCTCACCGATGGCGCGCATACCGTGCGCGGCCTGGCTCAGGAGCTTAACGTGTCGAAGCCGGCGATCACCCGCGCGCTCGACCGCCTGACCGAGCTGGATTTCATCCGCCGCAAGGTCGATCCCTCGGACCGCCGCAGCGTGCTCGTTCAACGCACGGTGAAGGGGGCTGCTTTCCTGCGCGAAACGCGGCATATTATGGCTGATGCCCTTGCCGCCAACAAAACCGAAGCCGCCAGCCGCCGCGCCGCGGCATAAGCTCAACATGAACCGCCGCCTCACGCTGGCGGCATTGCTACTGGGATTTGGTCTCGCCACCCCCGCGGTGGCGCAGACCGCCCCCATGCAACTCAGTGCGGCAGACCAGAGCCTGATCTCCCAGGTTCAGGACTATCTCAACGACCAGAAGGGCCTGACGGCGAACTTCCTGCAGGTCGCCTGGGATGGTTCGACCCGTACGGGCAAGGCTTGGCTGCAACGCCCCGGGCGAATGCGGTTCGAATACGACCCGCCCGACCCGGAACTGCTCGTCGCAGGCTACGGTGTGCTCGTCTATCACGACCCCGCATTGAACCAGACGACGTACATCCCGCTAGGCAGCACCCCTCTTGGCATCCTCCTGGCTGATCATGTCGATCTGACCTCCGCCGATGTCGCCGTCACTGCCATCGACCGCGAGCCCGGCGAATACGACATCACCCTGATCCGCAAAGACAAGGCTGCCCAGGGTACGCTGACCCTGGTGTTCGGCACCAACCCCCTGGAACTTCGCCAGTGGGTGGTTACTGACGCACAGGGCAAGCAAACCCGCGTGAGTCTCTACGACGTGCTGCCCGGCGGGCCGTATCCTGCCTCGCTGTTCCAGTACTCGCGCGCCCCCGCCACGGGACGCACCAAGGGGTAGTTTTTCCTCGCCGCTGCTGTAGGAAGGGGCGATGCAACTCACCATCGCCACCTGGAACATCAACTCCCTGCGCCTGCGCCAGGCCCATCTGCACAAGCTCGTCGCCGAACTCTCGCCGGACATCATCTGCCTGCAGGAGACCAAGGTGCCGGACGAGTTGTTCCCCGAGGGCATCGCCGCCGCCATCGGCTTCCCCCATGTGCTCAAGCGCGGCATGAAGAGCTATAACGGGGTGGCCATCCTCTCCCGCCTGCCGCTCACGCTCGCTGAAGACACGCCTGACTGGTGCGGCAAGAATGACTGCCGACACCTCTCCGCCCAGGTGGAGACCGGCGGCGCGCCGCTCACCGTGCATAATTTCTACGTACCCGCGGGTGGCGACATCCCCGATCGCGCGCAGAACGAGAAATTCGCCCATAAGCTCGACTTTCTGGCCGAAACAACGGCGCATTTCGCAGCCTATCCGCCGCACCGGGCGGTGCTGGTGGGCGACCTCAACATCGCGCCCTTAGAGCACGACGTGTGGAGCCACAAGCAGCTGCTCGATGTCGTCAGCCACACGCCGGTGGAGGTGGAAGGGCTGAACGCCTGGATGGCACAGGGCTGGCACGACGCGATGCGCCATTTCGTGCCCGCGGCGCAGAAGCTTTATACGTGGTGGTCCTACCGCAACCGGGACTGGGCGGCCTCCGACCGCGGGCGCCGGCTGGACCATGTATGGGTGACAAAAGACCTAGCCGCTGGGCTGGAAAGCTGTAAAATTTTGCGCGCGGCGCGGGATTGGGAGCAACCCTCGGACCACGTGCCGGTGGCGGTGACGCTGAAAGTTTAATCCCCCGCCATCACCGCGTTGTGCTAAAGGCCGCAGAAAACGCGTGGGGAATCCGTCATGCAAATCAATCCGTATCTGCAGTTTTCCGGCAATTGCGCCGAGGCGCTGAAATTCTACGAAACCGCACTCGGCGCCAATGTGGCTTTCCGCATGACGTTCGGCGAGGCGCCGGAGGCGCCACCGCCGGGCTGGGCGGACAAAATCATGCATGCAAGCTTCACCATCCAGGGCTCTCCGCTCATGGCCTCGGACACGCCGCCCGGCTTTTACCAAAAGCCAGCCGGGTTCCGTGTCTCCATAAGCCTGACCGAACCAGAAACGGCGCAAGCCTGGTTCAACGCGCTGGCGGAGGGCGGCAGCGTGGAGATGCCCCTGCAGAAGACGTTCTGGGCGGTGCTGTTCGGCATGGTAACGGACCGTTTCGGCATACCCTGGATGATCAACTGCGGATAAGCGGCGAGTCGCAAGCCGTGTAGGGCTTGGCGGCGTTGACCGGCTAAGGCTTACCCAGCCTCGGTCGGCAGTTGAACCTGCCAGCCCCATTCTTCCGGCATACACAGCATCGGCACGGCATTCGGGGTAAGCCCCTGCTTCGGCAGCCCCATAAGGTCCCGCAGGGCGCGGAAAATGCCCCCATGCGAAACAATCAGAATCGGCCCCTGCGCCGTGGAGAGAACGCGCTCCATGGCCTCTTCCACGCGCACCAGCACCTCGAAGAACGTTTCCGCCCCCTCCGGCGTATAGTTCCCTTCCAGCCATTCGCTGAACCAGGGGTAAAGCGGCTTGCCTTCCAGGCCGCCGAAGACCACCTCGCGCAGCCCGGGCTCCAACTCCACCCGCAAATTCAGGAACTCGTTGAGGATGGTCGCGGTCTCGCGCGTACGCAACAGGGGCGAGCAGATGATCGTGGCAATCCCCTGCCCTGCCAGAAAGGGCCCTGCGGCTGCGGCCTGGGCCCGGCCCGTGGCGTTCAGCGAGACATCCAGCGCGCCATGGCTCAGGCCACCGGCGTTATAATCGGTTTCTCCGTGGCGAAGGAACCAGAACGGAACCCGCGGCAGCGCCAAAGACTTAGGCCAGACCTTCGGCGGAAAGTGCGCGCTGCACGGCCGGACGGGCGCGCATGCGCTCGAAATGCGCGATCACGTTCTCGGGCATCGGCAGCTTGATACGGCCAGCCCAGCATTCCAGGAAGAACAGCGCTGCATCTGCGATGCTGTAATCGCCCATCAGATAAGCCTTGGCACCCAGCGCATGGCCAAGCACCTTCAGCCCCTCAGCCGCGATGTCCCGCCCGGTCTGCAACACCGCCGGCTCGTCCGCCGTGGTCGGGGTGAAGGCGCTGGGGCGGAATATGCGGGTGAAGCCGCGCATATGCACGGTAGAGATCATGTAATCCAGCAGTTCCAGCGTCCGGACTTCGCCTTCCACATCCTCCGGCAGCAGGCCCAGCTCTGGGTGCATCTTCGCCAGATACCAGGCAATCGCCGGCCACTCCGTCAGCAGAGTTCCGTCGTCGCGTAGCAGCGCTGGCACCTTCGACTTCGGATTAATCGAGACGTATTCGTGCTTGTATTGCGCGCCGCTGTGCAGGTCGACCAGCGCCAACTCGTAGGGCTTACCAATCTCCTCCAGCAGAACATGGGTGCCAAGTGAGCAGGCGCCAGGAGAATAGAAGAGCTTCATCGCGTTTCCCTTATTTCTTAGTCGAACAGCGAGCTAACCGAGCTCTCGGTAGAAATGCGGCGCATCGCCTCGGCCAGCAAGGGGGCGATGGAAAGCTGGCGGATGTTATGCGCGAGGCGCACCGCCTCCGTCGCCGCAATCGAGTCGGTGATCGTCATCATCTCGATCGGCGAAGCCGCGATACGCGCCACCGCCCCGCCGGAGAGCACGCCGTGCGAGACATAGACCTGCACGGACTTGGCGCCATTGGCTAGCAGCGCCTCGGCAGCGTTGCACAGCGTGCCGCCGGAGTCGCAGATATCGTCGATGATGATACAGTCGCGTCCCTCAACCTCACCGATGATGTTCATCACCTCGGACACGCCGGCGCGCTCGCGGCGCTTGTCGATGATGGCAAGATCGGTGTTCAGGCGCCGGGCGATGATGCGGGCGCGCAGCACGCCGCCGACGTCCGGGGAGACGATCATCGGCTCACGCCCGGCGAAACGCTCCTCGATATCGCGCGCAAAAAGCGGGGCGGCGGGCAGATTGTCCACCGGGATGTCGAAGAAACCCTGGATCTGCCCAGCATGGAGATCCATCGTCAGCACGCGGTTGGCACCGGCTTCGGTGATGAGGTTCGCCACCAGCTTGGCCGAAATCGGCGTGCGCGGGCCGGACTTACGGTCCTGGCGGGCATAGCCGAAATATGGAATCACCGGGGTGATACGCCGCGCGGAGCCGCGCCGCAGCGCGTCCAGCGTGATCAGCAGCTCCATCAGGTTGTCATTTGTGGGGTAGGACGTGCTCTGAACGACGAACACATCCTCGCCGCGGACGTTTTCATGGATTTCCACGAACACTTCCATGTCGGCGAAGCGCCGGATGGAGGCCTTCGCCAGCGGCAGGTTCAAACCGGCGGCGACAGCTTCGGCCAGTGGGCGGTTGCTGTTGCAGGCGACAATTTTCATGCTGGCTCTTCCCGGTTCAAGTCTGGTCGGGCGCGGTGTAGCAATCAGGTCCCACCTTGTAAATTAAGCAGAGAGCTCCCGTGACCGTTCGGTGGCAGCTTGAATGGCTTCGCGGAAAGTTTTTGGCCAAGCGTCATCCGCGCGCAACACTGCCAGGGCGCGCTCGGTTGTGCCCTTGGGCGAGGTAACCGCAATCCGGAGTTGAGCCGCATCCTCGTCCGACGCGGCGAGCAGCGCCGCGGAGCCGATCACCGTCTGCCGGGCCATCTGCCGCGCCAGCGCCGGGGGCAGTCCCTGGTCCAGCGCCGCCTGCTCCATCAACTCTGTGAGCAGGAAAACATAAGCCGGGCCGCCGCCGGAAATGGCGGTCACGGGGTCGAGCAGCGCCTCATCCTCCACCCAGGCGATATCGCCGGTGGCGCCGAGCAGCGTGTCCGCCAGGGCCTTCTGCCCCGGCGTTACCTCGGCGGCAGCGTACGCAACGGTAATACCTTTGCGCACGGCGGCCGGGGTGTTCGGCATGGCGCGCACGATCGCCGCCGGGGCGTTGAGCATCTGGGTCACGGCCTGCACGGTCTTGCCTGCCATGATCGAAATGAATACCGCGCCCCCCGCGAACCGGGCATAGGCGGGCAGCGCCTCGGCCGCCGATTGCGGCTTCACCGCCAGCACCACCGCTTCAGGCATGAACCCGGCGGGAATCGCCGCCGCATCCGCCACCACGGTAACATTCGGGCCGGCGAGCTTGGCAGCCTCGGCAGACGGGTCCACAACGATTGCCTGCGAGAGGCCGCGTTCGAGCCAACCAGTGAGCATGGCGCTGCCCATGCGGCCACCGCCGACGAGCAGGAGAGAAGGTAGTGCAGTCATGCGTGGCGTTATGTCACGCTTCGCCGGCGCACTCCAGCATGGCTGCGTCCAGCGCCTCGTCCGAGCTCTTGCCGCCCCAGAGCACAAACTGGAAGGCCGGGAAGAAGCGCTCGCACTCGGTAACAGCGATATCGATCAGATCCTCGACCGATTCCGCCGAACCCGAGACGCCGCGCAACAGCACCGAATGGCGGTACACCGGCATGCCGGTTTCCTCATCCATGCCGAAATGCCCAATCCAGAGCCGCTCATTCGCTTTCGCCAACAGCTCGTAGATCGCGCCACGCTGCTTGGCCGGCGCTTTCATATCGAAGGCGCAAGAAAAATGCATGACCGAGATTTCGTCGGACCAGCAGAAGAACAGGCCGTAATCGCACCATTTTCCATTGGCTTCCGCGGCCAGCTCCGAGTCGGAGCGGCGATCGAACATCCAGTCATTCCCTGAGACCACCTGCTCAACCAGATCAAGCGGGTTCGAGACCGTGGCGGTATCGTCTTCGTGGAGGGCGAGGCTCGTCATGCACAAGTCTCCTTGCAGCCAGATGTGCCGGGTGAGACGTATCTGGGGGTTTTTCGTGCCGCCGCCAGTGTTTCTCCCCACGACTCTAAGTCTATGCGGATTCCATGACGCGGTGCAACGAAAAGGTTATCTGGGTGCCAGAGCGAGTGGAGCCTAAGCAACGCCCCTTCCCGGCGCAATTGGCGGGCAGCAGCCCCCGCGCCACAAGAACTAACCCGGAGTTTGCAATGTTTTTTGCCGCCCCGTAACAGGCCGTTACCTTCCCCCGCTGCATTTCCGCCCAATTTCGTGCTATAGCGGCGGGGCATGGATATTCGTCCGCCCACGCCCCATATGCGGCGTGGATACAGGAGTTCTTATGAACAAAGTCTTTCTCGCCCCCCTCGCGTTGCTTAGCGCGCTGCTGCTCGGCCCCGCCGCGCAGGCGCAAACCCCGCGCGATATCCAGACCATGATCGCCAACGGCCAGGAGACCCAGGCCGTGGGGGCGCTGAACAACGTGCTGGCGCAGCACCCGCAGAGCGGCGTGGCCTGGTATCTGCTGGCCGAGGCGCAGGACGCCCAGGGCAACGAGACCGCCGCCGCCCAGGCGCTGAACAAGGCCCAGCAGATCGCCCCCGGCCTGCCCTTCGCTAACCAGCAGGAGGCCGCGGCGCTGCAGGCGCATATCTCCGCAGCACCTGTCCGGCAGCATGGCAGCGGCATCAGCCCGGCCATCATGGTTATCGGCGGGCTCGTCCTGCTGTTCGTGGTGCTGCGCATGTTCGGCCGCCGCCGCGCCGTCTATCCCGGCTACGGCGCCCCTGGCGGCATGCCCGGCGCGCCCATGGGCTACGGCGCGCCCAATTACGGGCCGGGCGGCGGGTTCGGTGGTGGCGGGCTGGGCAGTTCGCTGCTCTCAGGCCTTGCCGCGGGCGCCGGCTTCGCCGCGGGTGAGCGCATCATCGACGATCTCACCAACCGGGGCGAAGCCCGCGCTAACACGCCGAACTTCCCAGACAACAGCCGTGATGACGGGCTGCTCGGCAATCCGGGCTGGGACAATTCCAGCGATGACGACCTGAACAACAACAGCTGGTCGTAAAAACAAAAAACCCCGGCAGTTTAAACTGCCGGGGTTTTTTAGGCGTCGTCTCTTAAACGCGGCGCATCAGCGGGCCGTAATACCGGGCGGTGCCGCCCAGCTCAGCCTCGATGCGGATCAGCTGGTTGTACTTCGCTGTACGATCGGAGCGGGCCAGCGAGCCGGTCTTGATCTGCCCGCAATTCGTCGCCACCGCGAGATCGGCGATCGTCGCGTCCTCTGTCTCGCCGGAGCGGTGGGACATAACGGCGGTGTACCCGGCGCGGTGGGCGATCTCGACCGCTTCCAGCGTCTCGGTCAGCGTGCCGATCTGGTTCACCTTCACCAGGATGGAGTTGGCGGTGCCGGCCTCGATGCCGCGGCGCAGGCGGGTCGGGTTGGTGACGAACAGATCATCGCCCACCAGTTGCACCTCGCCGCCCAGGCGCTCGGTCAGCAGCTTCCAGCCGGACCAGTCATCCTCGGCGCAGCCATCCTCGATGGAAGCGATGGGGAAGCGCGCGCAAAGATCAGCCAGGTAATCCACCATCTGCGCGGCGTCGAACTTCTTGCCCTCGCCTTCGAGGTCGTAGATGCCGTCCTTGAAGAACTCGGTGGAGGCGCAATCCAGCGCGAAGGTGATGTCCTCGCCGGGGATGTACCCGGCGCGCTCGCAGGCCTTGGCGATGAAGCCCAGCGCCTCGTCGGCCGACTTCAGGTTCGGGGCGAAGCCGCCCTCGTCACCCACATTGGTGTTGTGCCCGGCCTCATGCAGGCTCTTCTTCAGCGTCGCGAAGATCTCGGCGCCGATGCGCACGGCCTCGGCGATGGAGGACGCGCCAACCGGCTGGATCATGAATTCCTGGATGTCGATCGGGTTGTCGGCATGCTTGCCGCCATTCACGATGTTCATCATCGGCACCGGCAGCGTGCGGGCGGAAACGCCGCCAATGTAACGGTACAGCGGCATGCCGTTATCCGCCGCGGCGGCCTTGGCCAGCGCCATGGACACGCCAAGGATGGCATTGGCGCCCAGGCGGGCCTTGTTCGGCGTACCGTCCAGGTCGATCAGGATGTTGTCAATGCCGACCTGATCTTCCGCGTCCAGCCCGACAAGGGTGTCCAGGATCTCGCCCTCGACGGCTTCAATCGCCTTCAGCACGCCCTTGCCGTTGTAGCGGGACTTGTCGCCGTCACGCAGCTCCACCGCCTCATGCGCGCCGGTAGAGGCGCCGGAGGGCACGGCGGCACGGCCGAACGCGCCGGATTCCAGCAACACGTCCACTTCCACGGTTGGGTTGCCCCGGCTATCGAGGATTTCCCGGGCGACGATATCGGCAATGGCGGTCATCTGACTGGCTCCTGCTTGGTTTTATGCCGCGCGAGTAGACCAGCGGCAGGGTTGAGGCAAGTTCCATGGCGCCCCCTGGCCGCGCCGGTTGCCATTCTCCATATAGAGCGATAACCCGACAGCCAGTTTCCCCGACCACCACGCCAGGACGCAACCATGCCCGCATACCGCTCCCGCACCTCCACCTCCGGCCGCAACATGGCCGGCGCCCGCGCCTTGTGGCGCGCCACGGGCATGCAGGACGGCGACTTCGACAAGCCGATCATCGCGGTGGTGAACTCCTTCACCCAGTTCGTGCCCGGCCATGTGCACCTGAAGGACCTGGGCCAGCTGGTCGCGCGCGAGATCGAGGCCGCGGGCGGCGTAGCCAAGGAATTCAACACCATCGCGGTAGATGACGGCATCGCCATGGGCCATTCCGGCATGCTGTACTCCCTGCCCTCGCGCGAGTTGATCGCGGATTCCGTGGAGTACATGGTCAACGCCCATTGCGCGGACGCCATGGTCTGCATCTCCAACTGCGACAAGATCACCCCCGGCATGCTGATGGCGGCGATGCGGCTGAACATCCCCGCCATCTTCATCTCCGGCGGGCCGATGGAGGCCGGCAAGTACATCCATGGCGGCAAGACCGAGGCGCTGGACCTGATCGACGCCATGGTCGCCGCCGCCGACCCGAACGTGACCGATGAGGAAGCGGCAGGCATGGAGCGTTCCGCCTGCCCCACCTGCGGCTCCTGCTCCGGAATGTTCACCGCCAACTCCATGAACTGCCTGACCGAGGCGCTAGGGCTGGCCCTCCCCGGCAATGGCAGCCTGCTCGCCACCCACGCCGATCGCAAGGAGCTGTTCCTTGAGGCCGGGCGCAATATCGTGGACCTCGCCCGCCGCTGGTACGAGCGGGACGACGCCACCGCCCTGCCCCGCGGCATCGCCACCTTCCAGGCGTTCGAGAACGCGATGTCGCTGGACATCGCTATGGGCGGCTCCACCAACACGGTGCTGCATCTGCTGGCCGCCGCGGAGGAAGGCGGCGTGAACTTCACCATGGCGGATATCGACCGCCTCTCGCGCCGCGTGCCGAACCTTTGCAAGGTCGCGCCCTCCAAGGCGGACGTGCACATGGAGGACGTGCACCGCGCCGGCGGCATCATGGCCATTCTCGGCGAAATGGCCCGTGGCGGGCTGCTGCACACCGATGTACCGACCGTGCACGCCCCCACGCTGGCCGATGCCATCGCCGCGTGGGACATCCGCGCCCCCGGCCGCAAAGCCGCTGACGCCGCCTCCACGCTGTTCCTCGCCGGCCCTGGCGGGGTGCGCACCACCCAGGCCTTCAGCCAGAACCGCCGCTATGAGTCGCTGGACGCCGACCGCGAGAAGGGCGTGATCCGTGACATCGCCCACGCCTTCAGCCCGGATGGCGGCCTCGCCGTGCTCACCGGCAATATCGCGCTGGATGGCGCCATCGTGAAAACCGCTGGCGTCGATCCCTCCATCCTGGTGTTCTCCGGCCCGGCCCGCATTTTCGAGAGCCAGGACGACGCTGTCTCCGCCATTCTTGGCAACCGCATCAAGGCGGGCGACGTTGTGGTGATCCGCTATGAAGGCCCGAAGGGCGGCCCCGGCATGCAGGAGATGCTGTACCCGACCAGCTATCTGAAATCGAAGGGCCTGGGCAAAGCCTGCGCGCTCATCACCGACGGCCGCTTCTCCGGCGGCACGGCGGGGCTCTCCATCGGCCATGTGTCGCCGGAAGCCGCCGAGGGTGGCGCCATCGGGCTGGTCGAGGAAGGTGATACGATCGAGATCGACATCCCTAACCGCATCCTGCGCGTGGCGGTGAGCGACGAGGAACTGGCCGCCCGCCGCGCCCGCATGGAGGCCAAGGGCAAGGATGCCTGGACGCCCAAGCGCGAGCGCCATGTCTCCGCCGCCCTGCAGGCTTATGCGGCCATGACCACCAGCGCCGCCCGCGGTGCTGTACGGGACGTAAGCCAGCTCAGCCGCAAGGGCTGACCACCAAAAAAAGGCCATGCCCCAGGGCATGGCCTTTTTCTTTGACTTGGCGGCTTACGCCACCGCCGCCGTATATTCCGCCAGCGCTTCCAGCACCCGTGGCGCCAGATGCTTCTGGCAGATCAGCAGGTCGGGCAGATACGGGTTGGCGTTGTTGTAGACCAGCGTCGAACCATCGGCGCGGGAGGCATGCAGACCGGCGGCCAGCGCCACTGCGGCGGGGGCGCAATTATCCCACTCATATTGCCCGCCCGTGTGCAGATAGATATCCGCCTCGCCGCGCAGCACCGCCATAGCTTTTGCCCCCGCCGAGCCCATGGGGACCAGCTCGGCTCCCAGCGCCTCCGCCACCGCCACCGCCTCTTTCGCCGGGCGGGTGCGGCTGACCAGCATACGCAGCTTCGGCGCCACTGGCGGCAATGTTTGCGGCTCAGAGCACAGCGTTAGCCCCAGCCCTGGCAGCGCCACCGCGCCCACCTCCGGCTCGCCGTCGATGGACAGCGCTACATGCACCGCCCAATCCGTCCGCCGCTCGCCATATTCGCGCGTGCCGTCCAGCGGGTCGACAATCCACACGCGGCTGGCGGAAAGCCGCGCCCCATTGTCCTTCTCCTCCTCGGAGAGCACGGCATCATCCGGGCGCTGCTGCTTCAACGCCTCCATGATGAAGGCATTGGCCACGCGGTCCCCCGCCTTGCCCAGCGCCTTCTCCGCGAATAGCCCGGAAGCCTGCAGCTCCAGCAGCAGCTTGCCCGCAACGGTGGCGATCTGCTTCGCCAGTTCCAGATCGGTCACGGGATCAGCCTTTCGATGATGAGATCCGCCGCCTGTTCCGGCGTGAGCTTCGTGGTGTCGATATGAATCTCCGCACCCTCCGGCGGCTCATACGGGCTATCGATGCCGGTGAAGTTCTTCAGCTCGCCGGACCGGGCCTTCTTGTAGAGCCCCTTCACGTCGCGCCGCTCGGCTTCTTCCAGCTTGGTGTCGATGAAGATCTCGATGAACTCGCCCGGCTGCATCATCTGGCGCACCATCTCGCGCTCAGAGCGGAACGGCGAGATGAAGGCCGTCAGCACGATCAGCCCGGCATCGGTCATCAACTTCGCCACCTCGCCCACGCGGCGGATATTCTCGATCCGGTCCGCCTGGGTGAAGCCAAGATCCTTGTTCAGCCCATGGCGCACATTGTCGCCATCGAGCAGGAAGGTATGGCGGTTCATCCGCACCAGTTTCTTCTCGACGAGGTTGGCGATGGTGCTCTTGCCAGCACCCGAGAGCCCGGTGAACCACAGGACCGCCGGCTTCTGGTTTTTGAGCTTCGCATGCACCTCTCGCGAGATATCCAGCGCCTGCCAATGCACGTTCTGCGAGCGGCGCAGCGCGAAGTGGATCGTGCCCGCGCCCACGGTCGCGTTCGTCATCTTGTCGATGATGATGAAGCCGCCCAGCGTGCGGTTGTCCGCATAGGCCTCGAACGGAATCGGCCGGTCGGTGGCGACGTTGGCAACACCGATGCCGTTCAGCTCCAGCGTCTTCGCCGCCATGTGCTCCAGCGTGTTCACGTTCACCTGATATTTCGGTGCGTGAATGCTGGCGGAGACGGTCTGCGTGCCAAGCTTCAGCCAATAGGAGCGGCCCGCTGCCATCGCCTCATCGGCCATCCAAACGATCGTCGCCTCGAACTGGTCCGCCACCTGGACCGGCGCATCGGCCAGCGTGATGACACCGCCACGCGAGCAGTCAATCTCGTCGGCGAAGCACAGGGTCACCGACTGCCCCGCCACGGCCTGGTCCAGATCACCATCCAGCGTGACGATGCGCGTGACCGAAGAGGTCCTGCCGGAGGGCAGCACGCGGATAAGGTCACCCGGCTTGACCACGCCGCTGGCGATCTGTCCGGAAAAACCACGGAAGTCGAGATTCGGGCGGTTTACCCACTGCACCGGCAGGCGGAAGGGCTTGGCCTGGTCCGCCGTCACGTCCAACTCCACGCTCTCCAGATGCGCCATCAGGGTTGGCCCCTGATGCCATGGCGTGTTGGCCGATTTGGTGGTGATGTTATCGCCCATGAAGCCGGAGATCGGCATCGGGGAAAAGCTCTTGATGCCGATGCTGTCCGCGAATTTGCGGTAATCCGCGACAATCGCCTCGTATTTCGCCTGATCATAACCGATCAGGTCCATCTTGTTCACGGCGAGCACGATATTACGGATACCGATGAGATGGGCGAGGTAGGAATGCCGGCGCGTCTGCGTCAGCACGCCTTTGCGCGCGTCAATCAGGATGACGGCGAGGTCCGCGGTGGACGCGCCGGTGATCATGTTGCGCGTGTACTGCTCATGGCCTGGCGTGTCAGCCACGATGAACTTACGCTTCTCGGTGGCGAAGAAACGGTAGGCCACGTCGATGGTGATGCCCTGCTCACGCTCGGCGGCGAGGCCATCGACCAGCAACGCGAAATCGATATTCTGCCCCTGCGTGCCGACCTTCTTGGAATCGGCCTCCAGTGCTGCCAGCTGATCCTCGAAGATCATCTTCGAATCATACAGCAGCCGGCCGATCAGCGTTGACTTGCCGTCATCCACCGAGCCGCAGGTGATAAAGCGCAGCAGGCTCTTGTGCTGATGCTGCTCCAGATATGCATCAATATCCTGCGCGATCAGCTCATCGGTCTTGTAGGAGCTTTCCTGAGTTACGGACTCCAACATCAGAAATACCCCTCCTGCTTTTTCTTCTCCATGCTGGCGCCGCCAGCGTCCTTGTCAATCACGCGGCCCTGACGCTCCGAGGTGGTGGTCAGCAGCATCTCCTGGATCACCTCCGGCAGCGTCGTCGCCGTGCTCTCCACCGCGCCCGTGAGGGGGTAGCAACCCAGCGTGCGGAAGCGGATGCTCCGCTCCTCGGCCACCTCGCCGGGCTTGAGCGGGAAGCGCTCGTCATCAACCATAATGAGCAGCCCATCGCGCTCCACCACCGGCCGCTTGGCCGCAAAGTACAGCGGCACGATGGGGATGTTCTCCAGATGGATGTATTGCCAGATGTCCAGCTCAGTCCAGTTGGAGATGGGGAATACGCGGATGCTCTCGCCCTTGGCCTTGCGGGCGTTATACAGGTTCCACAGCTCCGGGCGCTGGTTCTTCGGGTCCCAGCGATGGTTGGCCGAGCGGAAGGAGAAGATGCGCTCCTTGGCGCGGGATTTCTCCTCATCGCGCCGCGCGCCACCGAACGCGGCGTCAAACCCGTATTTGTCCAGCGCCTGCTTCAGACCTTCGGTCTTCCACATGTCGGTGTGCAGCGAACCGTGGTCGAACGGGTTGATGCCTTTCTCCATCGCCTCCGGGTTATGGTAGACGATCAGTTCCATGCCGCTCTCACGCGCCATGCGGTCTCGCAGCTCGTACATGGCCTTGAACTTCCAGGTCGTGTCGACATGCAGCAGCGGAAACGGTGGCGGGCTGGGGTAGAACGCCTTGCGCGCCAGATGCAGCATCACCGCGCTGTCCTTGCCAACCGAGTACAGCATTACCGGGCGCTCGGTCTCGGCGACAACCTCGCGCATGATGTGAATGGATTCCGCCTCAAGACGCTGTAAATGCGTCAATCTCACCGTCGCGTCCGCGGCCGTCATGCATGTCTCCGTCTAGCCAACCCCGCCACATCCACGGCGGGGCATTATCACGCCCTCTTGGCACGCGCCGCGCGCCCCGGCAAATTGGAAAATGTTTTTACAATCCGGCCTTAACCCCGGCAAAATCCTGCCAAACGCAAAAAAGGTGAGAGGATTACCCTCTCACCCTAGCGCTTCTGTAGATTATTCTAGAGTGCGATCGCACTCCAACTTATCTATGAGAGGCTGATTCACGTTTGAGATCCAATCGCAAAGCGATTCAACCTCAAACGATCAGGCTCTAGGCAGCGGTGAGTTGCAGCGGCTTGGCCACGGTTCCGTTGGTCAGGCGGTAATTCGCCTGGTCGGCAAACAGGGCGCGCAGAAGCTGGTTGTTCAGCGCATGTCCGGTGCGGCTACCAATAAACCGGCCCGAAATCGGGGCGCCGGCAAGCGCGAGGTCCCCAATCACGTCCAGCAGCTTGTGGCGCACGAATTCGTCGGCGTAGCGCAGACCTTCCGGGTTCAGCACCTTGGCGTCATCCACGACCACGGCATTGGCAAGCGAGCCGCCACGGGCCAGCCCAGCCTTGCGCAGCGCCTCGATCTCACCCAGCAGGGTGAAGGTGCGCGCCTGGGCGATCTCCTGCGCGAACCCTGCCTCGGAGAGGTGGAAATGATACGCCTGCGCGCCGATAGCAGAGGCGGCGAATTCGATGGAGAGCGAGATGTCGAACCCGGAACCGCCCGGATTATGCGGACGCAGCTCGGCGAAGGCGCCGTTATGCTCGATCCGCACCGGCCGCAGGATCTCGAGGCACTCGCGCAGTCCACCATGTTCGGTAATCCCGGCGCTCTCGATCAGGAACAGGAAGGGCGCGGCGGAGCCATCAAACACCGGCAATTCTGGGCCATCCACCTCGATGAGCATGTCATCCACGCCACAAGCCGCGACCGCCGCCATCAGATGCTCGATAGTGCCGATCTTCGCCTCGCCCGCGGAAATGAGCGTGCACAGCCGCGTATCGGTCACGCATTCGAACCGGGCGGGGATGCTGGCGGCCAGATCGGCGCGGTGGAACACGATGCCGCTATTCACCGCAGCGGGCTTCAGGCAGAGCGTCACCTCCGCGCCGCTATGCAGCCCGCGGCCAACGGCCGAAATCGCCGCCTTCAGCGTGCGCCTCGGGGCCGGTGCGGCCTCGGACGGGGTAAAGCTGTATCTCTCGCGCAGGGACGACATGGTAAATCCGTCAGTTACTATCCAGACTAATCTACCCCCGGCGCCGCCCTTGCCTCCAGTCAATCATTATTTCCGAATATTTCGCCACAACCGTTTGATATTAAATTGTTTTATGATTACCAAATATCCGACGAATGAGCCAGCGGGTGGAGCGACGGCTCGGTGTCATGGAACCGATCGTAATCGATCGACACATCCCCTTGCGGTGAGTGGATGACAACATCGACGAAGCGGCGATTAAACAGCACGTCCTCGGCCCTGTAGACGCAGCGCTCCGAAGCCGTGGCGTTCAGCGCCTCGTCGGTGCCCGTTAGCAGACAGATAAAAACATCGCCCGCGGCCCGCAGGCTCTCACTGTCCTTGCCCCAAAGCGGGCTGTCCGGCGTGATCTTGTGCGAGACCATCCAGCTGAGCGCAAAGATCGGCGTGGCGTCCTGCTCCAAGTTCAGCGGCAGCATTCGGCGTATCGCGCCGACTTCCGGATCCTCGTCAAGCGTCAGCATCACCACGCTCATACGGGCTTCGGAGACATCGCCGCGCCGCCGGTTGGCAACGCGGAAGCTTAGCGTCTGCACCCCGTTGACATCACGCACCACCGCAACCTTGCAAAACAGCGCCCGCAGGCGCGGGCGCGAGAGCCTGGCGAACAGCACACCGGTGGAGACTGCAACGTTAAGCTGACCAAGCAAAATCTCTATACTCGCGAGAATATTAGTGGTCAGCGAAGCCGGGTAGATGTTGCCATACCCCGTGGTGGAGAAAGTCTGGGTTGAGAAGAAAAATGCGTTGGCGAAACGTCCGAAATTATGCCCCGGCAACCCCGCAAGCCCGCCCATGACAGTATAGATGCTGGCAAATATGAGATTGACGACAGCGAGATTCCCCACCAGCAGAACGAGCAGCTGCCATACCGGCATGTTCATCAGGTCGTAATAAATATCTTTCGGCCCTTGCCAAACCGTGCCGCGCCGCTCGATGGCTCGGATCGCTTCCGCTGAGAGCGGCTTTTTACCGCTATCCTGTGGCCCGTTTTGTTCCTGCTTCATGCTTCGCAGCTATGGCCGGAGCGCCTTATCGTCAAGCCGCCAGTAAATCGTTGCCGCGACCCGGAATAAATGCTCTCGTTGGCGCCGCAGGCAAGGAGGCTTCACGATGATCGTCGTCACCACCGAAAACATCGCGAACCACCGGGTGCGGGAGACGCTGGGCCAGTGCTTCGGCGTGGTCGTGCGCAGCCGGGGCCTCGGGGGCAACATCATGGCTGGGCTGCGCTCACTCGTTGGCGGGGAGATCGTGGAATATACCCACATGCTGGAGGAAGCCCGGCGCCATGCCGTGGACCGACTCGTGGCCAATGCCACGATGATGGGTGCCAACGCCGTCACCATGATGCGCTTCGACTCCTCGGAGATGGGCGAAACTATGAGCGAGGTTGTCGCCTACGGCACCGCCGTCATCATCGAGCCGGTGTGACATGCTGCGCGGCTTTGTCATTGGCCTGGGCTTGCTGGCTTTGTCCGGAGGGCTGCTCGGGATGCTTGCGGGCGCCGGACCGGGCATGGTGGGGCCGACGCTCTTCGGCCTGCTGCTGCTCGTAGGCACCGTCTTCGAGCAGCACTACCACCGCAACGAAGCCCAAACCCCAGGACCTGGCTGGGAGCGCACCAGGGAAACCTTCAAGGACCCGGCCAAGGGCGCGACCATCGAGGTCTGGTACAACGAGACCAGCGGCGAACGGCGCTACGTGGCGCGCGGGCAATAAAAAAACGGCCCCTTGCGGGGCCGTTTTTCGTAAAGTCTGATACCGTTTACGGATTGTTGCGGCGCAGGAAGGCGGGAATTTCCAGCCCCACCTCGTCGATCTGCGCTGGACGCACAGCGGCGCGGGCCGGCTCGCGGAGTTCCTCATGTGCATGCGGTTCGGTGCGCATGGCTGGCTCCTGCCGGTGAGCGGGCTGCGGCGCCGGGGCCTGCTTGGAGCCGCCGAAACCGAACACGGACTTGAAGATGCTGGTGCTCTTGGGCGGCTCGGGCGCGCGCACCGGGTCCGGCGCCACGTTACGCACCGGAACGGCCGGGCGCGGCGGCTGCGGCATGCGCGACGCGGCTTCCGCCGCCGGGGCGGCATGGTGGGGGTGAGATGCCGGCTGCGCCGGCGCGGCGGCCGGCTCGGCGCCGAGCGCAATTTCGTAGCCGCGGTCCACAAAAGCCTTGGAAACCAGGGGCGCGGCGGGGGGCTCCGGCACATAGCCCGCCGGGCGGGACACACCCGGCACGCCACCCTGGGCGTTTACCGTCTGGCCAGAAACGGCATTTGGGAACTGCGCGGGCTCGGCATTGCCGCCATTCACCACTTTCAGGTTCGGCATCGCCTGCGGCATGGAGTCGATGCCGGTAGCCACCACGGAAACGCGGAGGCGGCCCTGCATGCTCTCGTCCAGCGACATGCCGAACATGATGTTCGCGTCCTTGTCGACTTCCTCGCCGATGCGGTTGGCGGCCTGATCCACCTCGAACAGCGTCACATCCGAGCCGCCGGTGATGTTGATCAGCAGGCCGCGCGCGCCCTTCATGTTGGTGTCTTCCAGCAGCGGGTTGCTGATGGCGGCTTCCGCGGCGCGGATCGCACGGTCTTCGCCCTCGGCCTCGCCGGTGCCCATCATCGCCTTGCCCATCTCGCGCATCACCGAGCGCACATCGGCGAAGTCCAGATTCACGAGGCCAGGCATCACCATCAGGTCGGTCACGCCGCGCACGCCCATGTAGAGCACGTTGTCGGCCATTTCAAACGCCTCTTTCCAGCTGGTGCGTTCGTTGGCGACCTTGAAGAGATTCTGGTTGGGGATGACGATGAGCGTGTCAACGTAGGCCTGCATCTCCAAGATGCCATCCTCTGCGGCGCGCAGGCGGCGCTTGCCCTCGAAGGAGAACGGCTTGGTGACAACACCAACAGTGAGGATATCGCGTTCGCGCGCCATGCGGGCGATGACCGGGGCCGCACCCGTGCCCGTGCCGCCGCCCATGCCGGCGGTGATGAACACCATGTGCGTATTCTCGAGGTGGCGAGCAAGTTCCTCGGCGGCTTCATCGGCGGAGAGCTTGCCGATCTCCGGACGTCCGCCCGCGCCATTGCCCTGGGTAAGATGCGGCCCGAGCTGGATCCGCTTCTCCGCCAGCGAACGCTGCAGCTGCTGCGCGTCCGTATTGGCAACAACGAAATCAACACCCGGCAGATTGAGGGTGATCATGTTGTTGACGGCATTGCACCCGCCACCGCCGACACCGAAGACCGTAATTCGCGGCGTGAAATCCGTGTGCAACGGCTTCTCGATTGTCAAGTTCAATGTCATCTGCTCATCTCCTCAGGAACAATCGGTAACGAACGCGCCGATTTCATGTCAAACACGATTTTTCAAAAAATCCACAAAATGTCCAAACCAGCCGCGGCCCCGTTCGACATCGAAATTAATGTCCTGCATGTTCTGGCCATCGCCCGTGGCAAAGGCGAGCAGCCCGATCAACGTTGCGAAATTGGGAGCATTGGCCGAGTCGGGCAAGGCAATCACTTCACCTGGGCGGCCAAGCCGCACATGCCTGTCAAGAATCTGCGCTGCCAGTTCACGCACGCCGCCAAGCTGCGACGCGCCGCCAGTGAGCACCACGCGCACACCGCCCGCGCGGCCTAGCCCCGCGGTTTCCAGCTGGTCCTTCACCAGTTCGAAAATCTCCTCGATTCGCGGACGGACGCAGGAAATGAGATGCGAGCGCGGCATCTGCGCGATCTGGTGCTCGGCCTCGCCCACCATCGGCACCGGCAGCAGCTCGCGCGAATCGTCGGGGCTTGAATGGCAATTTCCAAACAGTGCCTTCAACCGCTCCGCATGCGCAATAGACGTGGAGAGTCCCTGCGCAATGTCGGTGGTCACATGGTTGCCACCCACCGGGATCTGCGCCGTGTGCAGCACCTGCCCCTCGGAGAATACCGCGATGGTGGTGGTGCCACCGCCCATGTCAATCACCGTGGTGCCGAGTTCGCGTTCATCCCCCACCAGCGAAGCGAGACCAGAGGCCAGCGGCGCGGAGACCAGCCCCGCGATATCCAGCTCACAGCGCGAGAGGCAGGCGGAGAGCGTGCGCAACGCCGTGTTGCCGGCGTCGATGACATGCAGCTGCGCGGTGAGCGTGTTGCAGAACAGCCCGCGCGGGTCGGTGATGCCCAACGTCTCGTCGGTGGAAAAGCTCAGCGGCAGCGCGTGGATCGTCGCGCGGCCATCGGCGGCGGCGCGTGCGCGTGCCTCGCGCACCACGCGGCGGATGTCATCGGCAGTCACCGCGCGGCCATCCACCGGCCATTGCACGTTGAACAGGCGCGATTCCGGCTGGCCGCAGGAGAGGTTCACGTAAACGGATTTGAGCCGCATATCCGCGAGCTCCTCCGCCGTGCCCACGGCGGCGCGGATCGCCCGCTCCGCGGCATCCAGGTCCACAATGCCGCCGGACTTGATCCCCTGGCTCTTCTGCCAGCCAAAGCCAAGCGAACGCAGCCGTCCATCCGATTCCGCGCGGCCGATCAGGCAGGCGATCTTGGTCGAGCCGATGTCGAGCACCCCGAACGGGCCGGAACGGACCCTGCGCGCGCGCGGCACATCATCCGTTTGCAACTTCGCGGGCGTCTCAACAGCGGGCGGGCGGCGTGTCATGCTACTCATGTTTCTGCGTCGCTCCCTGTTTCGCCGGCGCTGGCGGCGCTGGCACCGGATAAGGCTTCACCACCAGCCGCCCCGCCTGGCGCAGATCGATCACCTCGACCGGCCGGTCGAGCAGCTGCAAACTGGTCTGCAGCGCGGCAAGCTGGCCAATGGCGGCATCCTCGTTCTCGGCAGGCAGCTTCACCACCGTCTGGTTCTTGAGAATGAGATTCCATCGCAGCCCATCCACGCGCTGCGCCGCCGCAACATGCGAGAGCACGGCGGGCGCCGCCTGCAATTCGGTGACGAACGTGCTGGCATTGGCCGGCGCATCGTCACCCGAAAGCAGCAGAAGCGAGGGTTCGCGCCGCTTCGCCTCGGCGGCGTCCTGGTCAGCGATGATATTGCCCTGCTTGTCGATGACCACGAATTTCGTCTGGCCGTTGCTCACGGTTTGCCAGATCGCATAGACATTGCGCTCGGTCACGGTCACCACCAGCGTGCCCGGCAACTCGCGCGAGACCACGGCGCTCTGAACCGGCCCAAGCTGCTCAACCCGGTCGCGGATCCCCTGTAGCGAAAACCCCAGCGTCGGGTCGCCAGGCTTCACGCCGATCGCCTGCCGCAGCAAATCCGGGTCGGTGGTGCGGGCGCCGTTGATCTGCACGCTGGTGACGCGCAAACCAAGGTCAGCGGCAAAATCCGCCAGCGGCGAGGACGAAGGCGCGGCAACGGCGGCAGTCTCCACAGCTCGCGGCGCGGGTGCTGCGGACGGCAGGCTGCGCACCAGCTCGAACCCGACGATGAACATGGAAGCGATAACGAGGAACCACAGCCCGGGCTTCAGGCTGCGCTTGACGCGGCGGAAAAACAGCTTGCGCTGCGTCAGCCGGTCCTGCGGCGGTGGCGGCTTGCGCGCGCGTGAGGTACGCGGACGCTGCGCCGTCACGTCCAGCCGCGACGTCGCGGAAATATCGATCGGTGGCGGCGTGGCTACACGCGGCATGCCGCCCTCTCAACCATCCAGGCACAGAGCGCGGGAAAATCCATGCCGGCATAAGCCGCCTGTTCCGGCAGCAGAGAAGTGGGGGTCAGTCCCGGCTGGGTGTTCACCTCCAGCAGCACCAGCCGGCCGGTCTCGTCGTCGTAGCGCAGATCCGCGCGCGAAGCCCCCCGGCACCCCAGCGCCCGGTGCGCCGCGAGCGCAATGTCCATCGCCTGCCGCGCCACATCCTCGGGGATTTCCGCCGGCACCACATGGCGCGAGCCGCCAGCGGCATACTTGGCGTGGTAGTCGTAGAATTTCTCGGTGGGCAGGATCTCCGTCACCGTCAGGGCATGGTCTTCCAGCACACCAACGGTCAGCTCCCGCCCCGGAATATACTGCTCCACCATGGCCGGGCCGTAATGCCAACTGGCCACGACCTCGGCGCGGTTGTTATCGCCAGCCCGGACGATGGACACGCCAACCGACGAGCCCTCATTCACCGGCTTCACCACATAGGGGGGCGGCAGCGGGTCATGGTCGGCCAGCTCCGCAATGTCGATAATCCGGTGCGGCGCCACCGGCAGCCCGGCGGCGGCGAACACTGCCTTGGCGGCGGCCTTGTCCATGGCCAGCGCCGAGGCCCGCACGCCGGAATGGGTATAGGGAATGCCCATATAGTCGAGCACGCCCTGGATCGTGCCATCCTCGCCGAAGGGCCCGTGCAGCGCGTTGAACACCACATCCGGGCGCGGGGTGAGCGCCTTGAGCAACGCGCCGAGATCCTCCGTCACCTCGACGGCCGTCACCTCGAACCCGGCCTTCTCCAGCGCCGCGACCACCTGGGCGCCGGAGCGGCGGGAAACCTCGCTCTCCGACGACATGCCACCAAGAAGAACAGCCACACGCGTCATGCCGGCACTCCAATCCGTCTAATTTCCCAACGCAGCGCCACGCCGGAATTCTCCTGCACGCGCCGCCTCACCTCTTCACCCAGGCCCTCCAGCTCGGCGGCCGTGGCCTCGCCCAGATTCAGCAGGAAATTGCAGTGCAATTCCGAAACCTGCGCCTGGCCCCTGGTCAGCCCCCGGCAGCCTGCCGCGTCAATCAGCTCCCAAGCCTTCTGTCCTTCCGGGTTGGCGAAGGTGGAGCCGCCCGTGCGTGCCCGCACCGGCTGGCTCGCTTCGCGCCTGGATTTGATCTCCGCCATCTTCGCGCCGATCAGCGCCGGCTCGCCCGGCCGCGCCCGCAGCTTTGCCCGCACCACCACGGAATCCGGCGGCAGATTGGCATGGCGGTAGGAGAGACCAAGGTCTTCCGCCTTCACGCGGATCAACTCCCCCGCGCGGGTGACAATCTCGGCCCAGTCCAGCACCTGCGCGATCTCGCCGCCATAGGCGCCAGCATTCATCGCCACCGCGCCGCCGATGGTGCCGGGAATCCCCGAGAGAAATTCCAGCCCGGTCAGCCCGGCCTCGGCCGCATGTTCCGACACCGTGACATCCAGAGCCGCTGCTCCGGCGATGATCGCTTCATCTTCCACCACCACATCGCCAAAGCCGCGCGCCAGCTTGATGACAACGCCATGGATGCCGCCATCGCGCACGATTAGGTTGGAGGCAGCACCTATCACCGTCACCGGCATTTCCAGCGGCAACTCCTTCAGGAAGGCGCAGAGATCCTCCACATCCGCCGGGCGCAGCAGGAATTCCGCTGGCCCGCCGACGCGGAACCACGTCATCGGCGCCAACGGCGCATGCTCGGCCAGGCGGCCGCGCGTGGCGGGGATCACCGCCGCGATCACCGGCGTACCCCAGCGGCACGCGCTGCGTTCTGCAACTCCACCAGCTGCGCCGGCAGCGCCGCGGCCCATTGTGTGATATTTCCAGCACCCAGGCACACCACGTAGTCGCCGTGCCGGGCGATCGCGTGCACCATCTCGGCCAGATGCGATGGATCGGAGAGCGCCACCACCTGCCGGTGCCCGCGCGCGCGCAAGCCTTCGACGAGCGCTTCCTTGTCCACGCCCTCGATCGGCTGCTCGCCCGCGGCATACACATCGGCCACGATCACCGTGCCCGCATCGTTCATGCAGGTGCAGAATTCCTCGAACAACGATTGCAGCCGGGTGTAGCGGTGCGGCTGCACCACCGCGATCACATCCCGCGCGCCCGCCTGCCGCGCCGCCTTCAGCACTGCGGCGATCTCCACCGGGTGGTGCCCGTAATCGTCGATCACGGCGATCCCGCCCGCCTCGCCGGTCTTGGTGAAGCGCCGCTTCACGCCAGCGAAATTGGCCAGCGCCACCTTGATGTGCGACTCGTCGATCTCCATCTCCGTCGCCACGGTGATCGCCGCCAGCGCGTTCTGCACATTGTGGTTCCCCAGCATCGGCAGCTTGAAGGGCCCCATCCGGCGCGCGCGGCCGGTAATGCGGTCGGAGATGCGCACCTCGAAGCTGGCCCCATCCTTCGAGGAGATGATGCGTTCGGCGCGCACATCCGCCTGCGGCGAAAACCCGTAGGTGATCACGCGGTGATCCGAGAGCGAAGGGATCATCTGCTGCACCGCCGGATGGTCGATGCACAGCACCGCGAAACCATAGAACGGAATGTTGGAGACGAATTGCCGGTACCCGGCTTCCATCGCCTCCTTGGTGTGCCAATGGTCCAGATGCTCCGGGTCCATGTTGGTGACGATGGTGATCACCGCCGGCAGGCGCAGGAAGCTGCCGTCGGATTCATCCGCCTCCACCACCATCCAGTCGCCCTTGCCCAGGCGCGTGTTGGAGCCATAGGCGTTGATGATGCCGCCATTGATGACGGTCGGGTCGAACCCGGCACCTTCCAGCACCGCCGCGACCAGCGAGGTCGTGGTGGTCTTGCCATGCGTGCCGCCGATGGCCACGGCCCATTTCAGGCGCATCAGCTCAGCCAGCATTTCCGCGCGCCGCACCACGGGGATCAGCTTGCGCCGTGCCGCCAGCACTTCGGGATTGTCCTTGGGCACGGCGGTGGAAATCACCACCACCTGCGCGGCACCAAGGTTATTCGCGTCATGCCCGATGGCGACGGGAATCCCCGCCTTCCGCAGGCGAGCCACATTGGCGTTCTCGGCAATATCCGAACCCTGCACCTGATAGCCCAGCTCGTGCAGCACTTCGGCGATGCCCGACATGCCGATGCCGCCAATGCCAACAAAATGCAGCGGCCCGATGGAAAGCGGCAGCGCCCTCATACCTCGGCTCCTTGCTGTACGAGGTCAGCCAGCTTTGCTGCGGCATCCACGCGCCCGGCCCGCGCGCACACCACGGCGGCATTCGTCAGAGAATCAGAATCCATTAGCAAAGTCTCAATCTTTTCAGCCAATATTTCGGGTGTCAGCCCGGCCTGGTCCAACCGCCACGCTCCGCCCGCCGCGGCCAGCGCGTCGGCATTGGCGCGCTGGTGGTCATCGATCGCCGTCGGCAGCGGAATGAAAATCGCCGGCCGCCCCGCCACGGCAATTTCCGCCACGGTGGAGGCCCCTGCCCGCGCGATAACGAGATGCGCCTTGGTCAGCAGCGAGGCGACATCGGTAAAAAACGGCGACAGCTCGACGGAAATCCCCGCCAGCTTGAACACCTGCCGCGCGGTCTCGATCTCCTCCACCCGGCATTGCTGCGTCACATGCAGCCGGTGGCGCAACGCCTCGGGCAGCCGCGCCAGCGCCTCGGGGATCAGCGTGCCAAACACTTTCGCGCCAAGGGAACCGCCCAGAACCAGCAGCTCGATCCGCTCCTCCGGCGGGGCATAGCCCTCGCCGTGCAGCGCCACGATGGGCTGACGCACCGGATTGCCCAGCACGCGGGTCTTCACGCCGCTCGGCACCAGCTTGGTGTTGGCGAAGTTCAGCGCCAGCACATCGGCAAAGCGCGAGAGCAGCTTGTTCGCCCGGCCCAGCACCGCGTTCTGCTCGTGCAGGATCACGCGCGGCCTGCCCCCGAACATCGTCGCCGCCGCCAGCACCGGCGGCACGGAAGGATAGCCGCCAAACGCCACCACGGCGGAAGGCCGCAACTGGCGCAGCAGGCCCCGCGCCTCGAATACCCCGCGCAGCAGCGCCAGGGCGCCCCGCGCCGCGCGCTTGAACCCGCGCCCGGAGAGCCCCGCGCCCGAGATCACATGCCGCTCCGCCCGCGCGAATACCGGCGAAGTCAGTCCGCCCGAGCGCGCATCAGTCAACAGCACCACACGCTCGCCCCGGTGCAACAATTCTGCAGCCAAAGCTTCAGCAGGAAAGAAATGCCCACCCGTGCCGCCAGCCGCGATCACAACGGGTTTCGGCGCCCCGGCTCTCATGCGCCCTCCCCGGCATGGCGCCTGCGCGTCAGCGCCAGCAAAAAGCCCATCTGGATGGACACGGCCAGCGCCGAGCTGCCGCCATAGGAGAGGAACGGCAGCGTCATGCCTTTGGTCGGGATCAGCGACAGCGACGACGCCATGTTCACGAAGGCCTGCAGCCCGAAGCCGACGACCAGACCACCCGCCGCCAGCACCACGAACAGGTTCGGTTCCGCCAGCAGCCGGAACAGCGCACGGAGCACAATGGCGGCAAACACCAGGATGATGAAGGCGCAAAAGAACAACCCGAACTCTTCGCCCGCCACGGCGAACACGAAGTCCGCGCGCGCATCCGGCAGGAAGTGTTTCACCTGCCCCTCTCCCGGCCCCAGCCCCCACATGCCGCCATTGCCAAACGCCATCAGCGCCGTCTGCGCCTGGCTGCCCTTTGGCGGGTCGATGAACATCATCACGCGCGTATGCACATGGGTAATGAAGAAGAACGCATAGACCAGCGCCAGCACCACCAGCAGGGTGGCAATGCCGATCCATTTCATATCCATGCCGTCGAGGTAGAATTGCGCCAGCACGACCATGGTGAACAGGAAGGTCATGCCGATATCCGGCTGCATCTTCAGCACCAGGGCGGTGAGCAGATACACGCCCAAAGCAGCGCGCTTGCCCGGGAACCCCGGCGTGCGGCGCGATTCCGCGATCAGCCAGGCGGTGATAATGACAAAGGCCGGACGCAGGAACTCGCTCGGCTGAACGGTGAGGCCTGGCAAGGCGAGCCAGCGGTTGGCGCCGTCCACCTCGGTGCCATGCACCAGGGTAAAGCCTGTGAGCAGGAAGAACACAATGCCCATCCCCAGCGCCGCCAGCTTCACCTGGCGCAGGGAGAGCATGGACATACCCAGCATCGTCACCCCGCTCAACAGCAGGAAGAAGATCTGCTTGATCATCGCCAGCGTGTGCGGGTCGGTGATATGCGTGGTCGCGCCCGTCATGGCGGCCAGCGCCAGCACGTAGCCAATGCCCAGCAAAATGCCGAGGCCGAGCAGCGTAACCCGGTCCACGCTCCACCACCAGCGGCCCAGTATCGATGTATCGGCGCGGGAGAGCCGGCGCATCACGCGGCGACTCCCTTGGCCAGTCTGGCGAACACGTCGCCGCGGACCTCGAAATTCGGGAACTGATCGAAGCTCGCCGCGGCCGGGGAGAACAGCACGACCCCCGACCCCGCCTTCGCCGCCTCGAAAGCCAAGGGCAGCGCCGCTTCCAGCGTGCCCGCATATTCGTTCGCCACGCCGTGCTGGCTCAGCTTGGCGGCAAAGGCCCGGCCATCCTGACCGATCAGGAAGGCTTTCTCGATGCGCGGGAAAAGCAGTTCCAGATCGTCGACCCCGCCCGCCTTCGCCACCCCGCCCGCGATCCATACGAAGCGGTCGTAGCAAGCCATGGCGCGGCTGGCGGCGTCGGCGTTGGTCGCCTTGCTGTCGTTGATGAAGCGCACGCCTTCGCGCAGCGCCACCTCCTGCGCCCGGTGGGCGAGGCCCGGGAAGCTCCTGATCCCCTCGGCGATCGCTGCTTCGCCCACGCCCAGGGCGCGGGCCAGCGCGGCGGCGGCTTCGGCGTTCTGCGCGTTATGCTCGCCCGGCAGCGCCTTGGCGCCTGTGGCCCGGCCCAGTCCGGAAATCCGCACCAGCTTGGCTGGCTGGGTCTGAAGCCACTCCGCCATCTCGCGCGAGGGCTCGTCATCCACCCCGATCACCGCCGTGCAGTCCGCATCCTGGCGCGCGAAGATCGCCCGCTTGGCGGCGGCATAGCCGGCCAGGTCGCCATGGCGGTCCAGATGGTCGGGCGAGAGATTCAGCATCACCGCGGCATCAAACCGGAGTGTCACGATTCGTTCCAACATATAGCTGGACATTTCGAGCACATAGACGCCGTCATCCGGCAGAATCGGCAGGGAAAGCGCCGCCGGGCCCAGATTCGCCCCCGCCGCGTTCGGCACGCCGGCCACGTTGAGGATATGCGCCAGCAGTGCGGTCGTGGTGGATTTGCCGTTGGTCCCGGTGATCCCGGCAAAGCGCGCCTTGGAGTCCAGCCCCCGCACCGCCCGGTAAAGCAGCTCGGCATCCGTGAGCACCGGCACGCCTCGGGCCAGCGCCCAGGCGGCTTCCGGGTGCGGCTTGGGCAGAATGTGCGGAATGCCGGGCGAGAGCACCACCGCGTCCAGATGCCCCGTAACCTCGGAGGGTTTGCACACCGCAAATCCCTCGGCGGCAGCGCGGGACGCCTCATTATCGTCCCAAACGAACACCTCGGCGCCGAACTCGCGCAGGCGAAGTGCCGCCGGCAGCCCGGCCCGCCCGAGCCCAAGCACCGCGAAACGCTGGCCGGAGAACACGCTCATCGGATTTTCAGGGTGGCCAGCCCCACCAGCCCCAGGATCATCGAGATAATCCAGAAACGGATGACGATGGTCGGTTCCGCCCAGCCTTTCTTCTCGAAATGATGGTGCAGCGGCGCCATCAGGAACACGCGCCGCCCCGTGCGCTTGTACCAGAACACCTGCACGATGACCGAGATGGTCTCCACCACGAACAGCCCGCCGACAATGGCGAGCACAATCTCGTTCTTGGTCGCCACGGCGACCGCCCCCAGCGCGCCGCCCAGCGAGAGCGAGCCGGTATCGCCCATGAACACCGCTGCCGGGGGCGCGTTGAACCACAGGAAGCCGAGCCCCGCGCCGATCAGCGCCGAGAGGAACACCGCCAACTCGCCCACGCCGGGCATGAAGTTGACCTCCAGATAACCGGCGAAAATCTTGTTGCCCACCAGATAGGCGATGAGCGCGAACACCGCGGCGGCGATCATCGTCGGCACGGTGGCGAGGCCGTCCAGCCCGTCGGTGAAGTTCACCGCATTGGCCGAGCCCATCATCACGAACAGCGCCACGAACGGGAACAGAAAACCGAACGGAATCAACAGGCTCTTGAACACCGGCACGGCGAGGTCGGTGGCGATGGCGCCGGGCATCAGGTGGATCATCCACACCGCCGCAACCAAGCCGATCAGCCCCTCGCCCAGCAGCCGCACCCGGCCCGAGACGCCCTTGGTGTTACGCTTGGTCAGCTTGAGGAAGTCATCGGCGAAGCCGATCCCCCCGTAGCCGAAGGTGACCATCAGCGTCGCCCACACATAGCCGTTGCCGAGGTCCGCCCAGAGCAGGGTGGAGAAGCCCAGCGCCAGCAGAATCAGCACGCCGCCCATGGTCGGCGTGCCCTTTTTCTCGATCAGATGCCGCTCCGGCCCATCGGTGCGAATCGGCTGGCCGTGGCGCTGCATGGCCTTCAGGGTGCGGATCACCTTCGGCCCGAGCCAGAAGCTGATGACGAGCGCCGTCAGGCACGCTCCGCCCGCCCGGAAGGTGATGTACCTGAACAGGTTGAAAAAATGCACATGCCCGGCGAGCGGGAAGAGTAAAGCGTAAAGCATCAGCCGGGGCTTTCCAGATGCGAGATGACGTCACGCATACGGCTGCCATAACTTCCCTTCACCAGCACGGTGTCGCCGTCCACCAACGCGGCTTTGACCAGCGGAGCCAGGGTAGCGGCGTCAGGCGCATGCGCGCCCTGTTTGGCCGGGGGAAGCGAGTCGAACAAGGCTTTGCTTTGCATTCCGCAGGCAAAAACAACATCCGCGCCCTGGGTCAATGCCGGGAGCAGGGCTAAATGCTCGTCGCGGGCGTGATCGCCCAACTCCAGCATGTCCCCCAGCACAGCCACATGCCGCCCAGGTTGCAGCGCCAGCACCGCCAAGGCCGCGCGCATCGAGGCACCGGAGGCGTTGTAGCTATCGTCCAGCAGCAGGACCGTGCCGCCCTCCTGCAGCATCAGCTCGCGCCGCGCCCCGCGCCCGGCGAAGGGCGCAAAACCGTCCAGTCCGGCGGCGGCCTGCTGCGCGTCCAGCCCCAGCGCCACGGCGGCGGCCAGCACGGCGATGGCGTTGCGGGCCATGTGCAGCCCTGGCGCCAAGAGCGTGAAGCGCACCGCGACGCCATGGATTTCGGCTTCAATATCAGAGCTTTCCGGACCTTCTTTCACCTTCACCAGCCGGGCCTCATGGCCGCAGACAACCGCCGCCCGCCCTTTTGGCACCGCTTCGCGCAACAGCTGAACAAAGGCCGAATCGCCGGGAATTACCGCCGTGCCACCCGGCTCCAGCCCGCCATAGATCGCGGCCTTCTCCCGCGCGATCGCCTCTTCCGAACCCATCAGCCCCAGATGCGCCCTGTCCACGCAGGTCACCACCGCGACATGCGGACGCACCAGCGCCACCAGCGGCGCGATCTCGCCGGGATGGTTCATGCCGATCTCGAACACCCCGAAATCCATACCCTGCGGCATCCGTGCCAGGGTCAGCGGCACACCGATATGGTTGTTGAAGCTGGCCTCGGCCGCATGCACGGCGCCAAAGGCGCCCAAGGTCCGGCGCAGCATCTCCTTGGTCGTGGTCTTGCCGACGCTGCCGGTCACCGCCACGATCTTCGCTTCCGTCCGCGCCCGTGCCGCAGCACCCAGCTGTTCCAGCGCCTTCAGCGTGTCATCCACCACTATGGCGTTGCCCGCCATGGGGCGCGAGACCAACGCCGCCGCCGCGCCCTTGGCGAAAGCCGCCTCCACGAAATTATGCCCGTCCCGCTCTCCTGCAAGCGCCACGAACAAATCCCCCGGCTGCAAGGTGCGCGTGTCGATCGAAATGCCAGAGACCTCAAACCCAATGCCGAACAGGGCTCGGAGTTCGTCCGATGTCCAGAGGCTCATGACTCAGCCCCTCTCTGGCGCGCGGCCGCCCCACCAGCCCCGCGCGCTACGCCTCCCAGCTCGCGGATCACGGCGGCGTCATCGAACGGGATCACCTCACCCTTCACGATCTGCCCCTGCTCATGCCCCTTGCCCGCCACCACCAGCACATCGCCGGGGGCGAGGCCCTCAAGAGCTGCGGCAATGGCCGCGCGGCGGTCGCCAATCTCCCGCGCCCCCGGGCAGGCCGCCAGAATCGCGGCGCGGATCGTGGCCGGGTCCTCGGAGCGGGGGTTGTCGTCGGTCACGATGCACACATCCGCGCCTTTCGCCGCCGCTTCGCCCATCAGCGGGCGCTTGCCGGCGTCACGGTCGCCCCCGGCGCCGAACACGATATGCAGCCGCCCGGTGGCATGCGGGCGCAGCGCGCTCAGCACGCGGGCAATGGCATCCGGCGTATGGGCGTAATCCACGTAGGCGGCGGTGCCGTTCGGCAGCACCAGCGCGCGCTCCAACCGCCCGCGCACGCCGTGCAGCAGCGGCACCAAGGCGAAGGCATCCGCCACGCCGACCGCCTCGGCGAGGCTCGCCGCCAGCATCGCGTTGTCGGCCTGGAACCTTCCCGGCAGATGCAGTTCCACGCGCCGCCCGCCGCAGATCACCTCCTGCCCGTCCGGCCGGGGGATCACGCGCTCCACCGCAACAGTCTCGAATTCAATCCCTTTTTCGGCGGCAATGGCGCGCAGCCGGGCCAGCACCCCGGGCTCCAAGTCGGCCATCGCCCGCGCCGCGGCACCCCGCTTCATTAGCGTGGAGAACAGCCGGAGCTTGGCCTCGGCATAGGCCTCCATGGTGCCGTGGTAATCGAGATGGTCGCGCGTGAGGTTGGTGAATCCGGCGGCGGCGAAGCGCAGCCCGTCAAGCCGGCTCTGCTCCAGCCCGTGGCTGGAAGCCTCCATTGCCACGTCCGTCACACCCTGCTCGGCGAGTTCCGCCAGCGTGTTGGCCAGCGTCACCGGGTCCGGCGTGGTCAGGCTTTCCGTCACCGGCCGACCGGGGGCGATCACCCCCAGCGTGCCGAGCGAGGCCGATTTCCGCCCCGCCAGGGTGAATATCTGCCGCAGGAAATCCACGGTGCTGGTCTTGCCGTTGGTGCCGGTCACGGCCACCAGCCGCTCGGGCATCTTCCCGGCCAGCTCCACCGCCAGCTCGGCCAGGGCCGCGCGCGGCGCGGGCGACGTGATAAGCCGGCGCGGCGGCACGCCGGGCGGCCATTGCGTGCCCTCGGGCGCCAGCACGGCAACCGCGCCTTTCGCCACGGCGTCGGCGATGAAGCGCCGCCCATCCACTTTCGTCCCCGGCAGAGCCGCGAACACGTAGCCCGGCTTCACTGCCCGGCTATCTGCGGTAATGCCGGTCACGTCACTCAAGTCAGGCCTTCCCATCGTCATTACTATCCAGCGCCGTCATATGGCTGCCCATCATTGGCGAGACCGGCGCCATGATCCCGTCATGCCGCACATGCGTGCCGTGCGAGGCCGATGGCACCGGAGCCAGCTTGCTGCCCGTATCCGCCTGCGCGGCCGGAGGGGCCGGTGGGGCCGGCGGCGTCGTCCCCATCAACTCGTAGGCGAAGGGATTTGCTCCCGCCGGCAGCGGATCGTCCGGCCCCAGCGCCCTCTGCCCCGGCGGCGGGGTGGGGGTCAGCGGCACGGTCAACTGCTGGTCCAACTGCGCGAGCTGGTCGCCTGTCGCCGGCAGAATACCCAGCATCGGCCCGATACGGGCAATGATCCGCCCCACTGTCGGCGCCGCGATGTAGCCGCCGGTGGTGAAGCCGTAAGTGGTGGCGTCCGGCTTGGGCTGCAACACCAGCACGTAGATCACGTATTGCGGATTATCCATGGGGAAAGACGCCATGAATGACGCGTTATTGGTGTGCTTCAGGTACCCGCCATTCGGCCCCACCACCTGCGCGGTACCAGTCTTGCCGCCCACCACATAGCCAGGTACCGCGGCATTCTTGCCGGTGCCCGTCAGCACCACATCGGTCATCATCTTGCGCATCAGGTCCGATGTGCTTTGTTGCATGATGCGCACACCCTGCGGCTGCGGCCCGTTTGGATCCACTTTCAGCAGCGTCGGGTCGTAGCGAATGCCGCCATTGACGACCGGCAGCACAGCCGTAATGACCTGCAGCGGGCTCACGGCAATGCCTGCGCCGAAGGAGACGGTCAGCGTCGCCGCCAGTCCCCAGTTATTGAAGGACGGGAATAGCGGTTTCGGCGGCCCCGGCAACTGAATATCCAGCGGCTGGAAAAATTGCTGTTTGGTGAACCAGGCCTGCTCGATCTTCGGTCCGAGAATGGCGGCGATGCGCGAGGCACCAATGTTGGAGGAGACGTTGAGGATCTCCGGCACTGCCATCCATTCATGCGACGGCTCGAAATCGGTGATGTGAAAACGCCCGACTTTCAGCGGATGCGTGGTGTCAAAATAATCCCACCAATGGACCATCCCGGAATCCAGCGCCATGGAGATGGTCTGCAATTTGAATACCGATCCCGGCTCATAGGTGCCGTTGACGCAGCGGTCGAACTGGCTGTTGCGGTCGGCGCTGCCATAGGTGTTCACGTCGTAATCCGGCAGGCTGGCCATGGCGAGGATCTCGCCCGTATGCGCGTTCATCACAATGGCGCAGCCGCCCGGCGACTGGAATTCCTTCACCGCCGCGGCCAGTTCGTCATGCACGATGCTCTGGATGCCGGCATCGATGGACAGCGCCAGCGGCTGGGTATTGTTGCTGGTCAGGGTCTGCTGGAAATACTGCTCCACGCCGGCCACGCCGGTGCCATCCACCTTCACCCCGCCCAGGATATGCGCGGCAAGGTTGCCGTCCGGGTAGTGCCGCTTCTCGTTATTCTCGAAATACACGCCGGGAATGCCGAGCGAATTCACCGCCAGCTCCTCCTGCGGCGTCAGCTTGCGGTCGAGATAGACGAATTCCTTGCGCTTCTCGGGAGGCACCCCGGCGCCAAGCTTCTGCGCCGTCTGCGCCACGTCAATGTCCGGCATGGCGTTGGCCAGCAGCTGAGCTGCCGCCTGCGGGTCCGGCACCTGCTGCGGGTCGGCGTAAAGCTCCGCGCCGGGCAGCGAGACGGCCAGTATGGTGCCGTTACGGTCGGTGATATCCGCGCGCGAGGGCGGCGGCGGGGTCATATCCAGCTGCGGCTGCATGGCGGCGATCTGCGCGGCACTCGGCAGCAGCGGATGCACCACGGTCGACCACGCAAGCTTCGCCGCCAGCACGCCATAGAGCCCGAGGAACAGCAACGCTGCGACCACCATTCGTCCGCGCGCCTTGTCCAGTACGCGGCGCTGGTCGAGGTCAGGCGCCGTGACCCGCACATTCTCCATCAGCGGCACGGCGCCGCCGCGCTCGGGCGCGCCCTTCCGCCGCGAGGGCGGCGGCTGGTCCGGCCGCAAAGTAAGTGTCAATTGGTGCCCCCTTGGGCCATGCCTAGCAGGGAGCCGCCATTATCCATCGGCATCGAGGCTGGCTCGGCGCTGGCCACGGCCCGCACGGACATCACCTGCGCGCCAAGCGGCTCGGCGCGCGGCATGGGGGCGGGCGCGGCGTCAGCGACGTAAAGGGCCGAGGCATTTTCTTCATGCAGTACATGCGCGGGGCGATGGGCGGCATGGTGCGCCACGCCCTCGGCGCTGGCCACACGCTGCTCCTGCGCGTGCCTCACAGCCGGCCCGGGCGCGGATACGGCGACGGACGCGGCGTTGAAGGAAGCCAGCCGCACCGACGCCGCCGGCTTGGCCGCGGGCGCGGCGGAGGCCACGGCCACCGGAGCCTGAGCCGGTGCGACAGTTGCGGCCGGAGAGGCAGATGCGGGCGCGGAAGCAGGCGCAGCCTGTGCCAGCTGCGGCATGGCGGGGACGGGATCAGCCGGGTTCGCCCCCGGCGGCAGGCTGCCCGGCGCGGGCAGATTGCTGCCCAGGCTGGCCAGCGTCGTCAGCTGACCCGGCTTCATCGGCTGCAGCCCGGTGAACTGCGCCGCCAGCGAGGCCAGGCGAGACGGATCCGCCTCCAGCGCCCACTGCGCCTGCAAAACGCGTATGCTCTGCTCGTCCTGGCGCGTCGCCTGCGTCACCTGGGTAAGTTGGTCGTCCAGCGCCTCGCTATGGTGCTTGACCGTGAACAGATACGCGCCGGAGAGCGCGAACATCATGCCGCTGATGAGGGTGAAGGGACGTACGATCATGCCGCGAGCCTTTCCATGACCCGCAACTTGGCGCTGCGGGCGCGGGGGTTTGCGTTGAGTTCCGCCGCGCCGGCGGTAACCGGCGTCTTTGTCACCAGGACAAAACGCGGCTTGGCCTGAGCCAGTAGCCCGGCCGGGTCATGCCGCGAGGCGCCCGGCGCGCGCCCGGCGCCAGCAGCAAAAAACTGCTTCACGATCCGATCTTCCAGTGAGTGGAAGCTCACCACGACCAGCCGCCCGCCAGGCTTCAGCATCGCCGCCGACTGTTCCAGCGCCGCCTCGATGTCCGTCAACTCCTCGTTCACGGCAATGCGCAGCGCCTGAAAGCTCCTCGTTGCCGGGTCCAGCCCCGATTTATCCGCCCTCACGACACTCCGTATCACGCTCGCCAGTTCCGCCGTCGTTGTGAATTTCTGTACTTTCCGCCGCTCGACGATGGCCTTCGCCACCCTGCGGGCGGCCTTTTCCTCTCCGAACTTGAAAAGAATATCCGCGAGTTCGGATTCGGGGCAAAAATTAACCAGCCGCTCCGCATTCATTTCGCTGCTGCCCATTTGCATATTCAAAGGCCCGTCATGGCGAAAAGAAAATCCGCGCGCCGGATCGTCGATCTGATACGAGGAAACCCCAAGATCAAACACGGCGCCGTCGAGCGCGAAAACTCCGCGCTCCGCCAGCAACTCTGAAATATTGCTGATTCTACCTTCGCAAATCTCGAATCGACCAGGATATTCGCGTTCCAACTCGCGCCCGCGGGCCACTGCCGCCGGGTCGCGGTCGACGGCAAAAAGCTTGCAATCCGCCGCGTCGAGAATCGCCCTGGCATAGCCGCCACCGCCAAAAGTCCCATCCAGAAAAACACCGCCATCGCGCGGCTGCAGCATCGTCACAGCCTCGTCGCGTAGAACTGGAATGTGTGAAAATTCTGTCATCGCGCGGGCACTCCAAAGGCGATCTTCGGCGCCGCGGCGCAGGACGCCTCAAGGAACGCCCGCCCCGCCTCCGGCTCCCAGATGTGGAAATGGTCGCCACGGCCGAGAAAACACACGGCGTCGGCCAGTTTAGCGCGCGCCGCCAGATGCGCCGGGATCATGATCCGCCCCTGCGCGTCCAACTCCACCTCCGCCGCCTGGCTGTAGACCACGCTGGCCAGCGCGTAATGCTCCGGGTCGGTCTCGGCCAGCGCGTCCACCTTCTCCTGGAACTTGGCGTAATCGGGCAATGGCCAGGCCTCCACGCAGCCGTCCAGCAGCGAGGGCCGCAGCACGAGCGTCATCTCCGGCGTGGCCTTCCACACATTGCGGAACGCCGCCGGGACGGAAACCCGTCCCTTCGCATCCAGCTTATTCTCGTGGCTGCCGAAGAGTCGCTTCATCGGGATTAAACGCGAGGCCTTCCACCACTTTATGGGAAAACGTGGGTTTCTTTCCCACTAGCATGCCGCACCTCCCCCCGTCAAAGAGATTTGCAGGAGAATCCTGCACGAGTCGGAACGAATCTCGCTCGCAAAATCTCCAGTTTTTTGCAATCACGTTCGCCATTTGTTCGCGTTTTTGGCCCGCGAAACTGCGGCAAATCAATTTCGTTACCGATCCGAATAACTTGACCGGAACAAAACAGAAAAATCCAGACGGTCTGTAAGCCGGGTTCTGTCCACACCGCAAGGGCGCTGGACGGCCATTCATCTGGGACGGACGTTACCGCCCGCCTCGCGCGACCAACCCGGGCGGCGAACCGGAAATCGTTCCGCGCCCATGCTTACGCACGGCGCCGGCCACCCCTATTCGGTCTTGCTCCCGGTGGGGTTTACCCTGCCCTCGCTGTTACCAGAGAGGCGGTGCGCTCTTACCGCACCATTTCACCCTTACCTTGGGCGAACCCGAAGGCGGTATGTTTCTGTGGCACTGTCCCTGGGGTCGCCCCCGCCGGCTGTTAGCCGGCACCGTATTTCCGTGGAGCCCGGACTTTCCTCCCGTGGTTTCCCACCGGCGGCCGTCCAACCGTCTGGAACGCCTTCCCTACTCCGGGCGCTCAGGCGCGGTCAACCAGCGCACGCAGCGCCGCCGCGCGCGCCGCCGTGCGCGCATCCGCCATGCCGGAGAGACTTGCGGGGAGAAAATGCCGCTGAAACGCGGTGATCACGTCGCGCTCCGGCAGGCTCACATCGTAGCCGATGGCGGCGAGGTCCGCCCGCACGTTGCCGGGCTGGCCGAAATCATCCGTCCACAGGCCAATGCCCGCCGCCGCCAGCCCCTTCCAGTCGAACAGCTCGCCCGGGTCCTGCTTGCGGTTGGGGGCGATGTCCGAATGCGCGATCACGTTGCGCGCCGGGATGGGGTGGCGCGAGAGTATGCCCAGGCAAAGCTCGCACACCGCGTCCATCTGCGCCGCGGGGAACGGCCTGTAGCCCCATTCATGCCCGGGGTTGACGATCTCGATCCCGACCGAGGCGCCGTTGAGCATCCTGTGCCCGCGCCAATAGGAAATTCCGGCGTGCCAGGCGCGCTTTTCCTCCGGTACCAGGCAGTACACGGCACCGTCCTCATCTACCACGTAATGCGAGGACACCTTGGCCTCCGGCGAGCGCAGCAGGTCGATGGCCGACTGCGCCGTGGGCATGCCTGTGTAGTGCAGCACGAGGAATTCCACCGCCGCGTCACGCTCGTCGAAATTCGGTGAGGGCCGCAGGATCATGCCACGAGCCTCCTGGTCAGCAGCAGGTCCAGCCCCAGCGCCAGCATCAGCCCGCCCGCCCCCTGGCGCACCCGTGCGATCATCCCCCCGCGCCCGGACAATGACCCGCCCACCGCCCCCGCCGCCAGCGCCACGGTCACATCGGCGCTGGTGTTCAGCGCCACCGAGACCAGCCCCAGTGCTGCGAACTGCAGCGCCACATGCCCGCGCGAAAGATCGACGAATTGCGGCAGGAACGCGAGAAAGAACGCCGCCGTCTTGGGGTTCAGCGCCTCGACGAAGATGCCATCCACCACCGCCCGGCGCGGATTGGCGGGCCGCACCTCCACCGCCTGCAACATGGCGACATCCCGCCGCGCGGAGCGGATCATGCAGATGCTTATCCACACCAGATACGCCGCCCCGGCCAGCTTCATCAGCGCGAACAGCTTGGCGCTGGCCAGCACAATGGCTGACACACCCGCTGCCCCGGCGGCAACATGGACCATTCCGCCAATCCCCGTCCCGGCGCCGGAGGCCAGCCCCTCCAGCCGCCCGGCGGCCAGGCTGCGGGTGCTCACATAGAAGATACTCGGCCCCGGCAGCAGCGCCAGCACCAGCGCCGCCGCAAGAAACACCTGGAAATTCTGGAACATTCTACAGCCGCCGCTCGCGCTTGATGGCATCGTAGGCGGCGTTGATCCGCGCCACCTTCTCCGAGGCCAGCTTGATCCGCGCTGCCGAAGCGCCCTGCGAGGCCAGCACATCCGGATGGTGCTCGCGCACAAGCTGCTTCCAGCGGGCGCGTATCTCGTCCGCCGTGGCGCTGCGGCGCAGGCCGAGCACGGCGTAGGCGTCCTCGGTGGGCTGGGGCGCCGCCACACCGCCCGAGGCGCGGCGCATCGCCGCCTCGTCCAGCCGGAAGGCGAAGCCCACCCGCCCCAGGAAATCCGCCTCCGCCCCGTTCAGCGGGCCATCGGCCCGGGCAATCTGGTACAGCCCGGCCAGCACCTGCTCCAAAATCCCCCGGCTATCGGAAAACGCCTGGCCAAGCTGCATCGCGTAGCTCTCGAAGCCTTCGGTGCTGTTGCGCGCGCTGTCGAACAGCCGCCCTACCTCGGCGACATTCTCCGGCGGAATGGCGAAGCTCCGCTTGAAGGCGTCGATCTCCACCCGGCTTACCGGGCCGTCGCATTTCGCCAGCTTGGCGGCCAGCACCGTTACGCCGACGGCGAAAAGCTGGTCCCGCCCGCCCAGCATGGCCGTGAGCCTGGCGCTGTCGAACGGCATCACGCGGTCGCCCAAGAAGGAGAAGGCGTGTAACCGCCCCTCATCCGCCGCGTGGCCCAGCGCCGCGCCGAATAACGCGCCCACCGGCCCGCCCATGGCGAAACCAGCCATGCCACCGATAAACTTGCCCCAGTAACTCATGAACCTAGTCTAGCACGCCCTTGAACCCGGCCCAACAATCGGACATCAACGAGGGCGACATTTTTGGGCAGGCGCATGAGCTGGCAGTTCTGGATCGATCGCGGCGGCACATTCACCGACATTGTTGCGCGCTCCCCCGGTGGCAAGCTGGCGACGAAGAAGCTCCTGTCGGAAAATCCAGAGCGATACCGCGATGCCGCGATCGAGGGCATCCGCGAATTCCTCGGCCTCAAGCCCGGCGAGCCGATCCCCATCGGTGCCATCGCCAGCGTGAAAATGGGCACCACCGTCGCCACCAACGCGCTGCTGGAGCGCAAGGGGGCGCGCACGCTGCTGCTCGTCAATCGCGGCTTCAAGGACCTTCTGCGCATTGGCAACCAGGCCCGCCCGCGCCTGTTCGACCTCGATATCAAGCTCCCCTCCATGCTGTATGAGCGCGTGGCCAAGGTGCAAGGCCGCGTTTCCGTGGCAGGCGAGGCGATCGAGCCCCTCGACGAAGCTTCCGCCCTCGCCACGCTGCGGGCCGCACGGGCCGAGGGGATCGAGGCCGTGGCCATTGCCCTGATCCATGCCTGGAAATACCCGGCCATGGAGCGGCGCCTCGGCGCGCTCGCGGCGGAAGCCGGGTTCAAGCAAATCTCGCTCTCACACATCGCCAGCCCCCTGCTGCGCCTGGTTCCGCGCGCCGACACCACAGTGGCCGACGCTTATCTCTCGCCCATCCTGCTGCACTATATCGCCCAGGTTTCCGAAGGGCTAAATAATTCTCCATTGTACTTCATGCAGTCGCATGGCGGGCTCGCCCGGGCCAATGCCTTCACCGGCAAGGATGCGATCCTCTCCGGCCCGGCTGGCGGCATCGTTGGCGCCGTGCGCACTGCGGCGGCGGCTGGCTTTAAAGCCGTCATCGGGTTCGACATGGGCGGCACCAGCACGGATGTGTCACTCTACGACGGCGCCTTCCAGCGCAGCCTGGAGACGGAAATCGCGGGCGTGCGGCTGCGCGCGCCAATGCTTGCCATCAACACCGTGGCGGCGGGCGGCGGCTCCATCCTTTCATTCGGCGGCGCCCGCCTGCGCGCCGGGCCGGAGAGCGCGGGCGCAAATCCCGGCCCCGCCTGTTACCGCAAGGGCGGCCCGCTTACGGTGACGGACGCCAACGTGCTGCTCGGCAAGATCCTGCCCGCGCATTTCCCCGCCATTTTCGGCCCCGATGGCGACCAGCCTCTGGACGCCGCCATCGTGCGCGAAAAATTCACCAACCTGGCGGCCGAGGTGGGCAACTTCACGCCGGAGCAACTGGCGGAAGGCTTCATCCAGATCGCGGTCGCCAACATGGCGCAGGCGATCCGCCAGATCTCCGTGCAGAAGGGCCTCAACCCGGCGGATTTCGCGCTGGTCTGCTTCGGAGGTGCTGGCGGGCAGCATGCCTGCGCCGTGGCCGACGAGCTGGGCATGGACCGCGTCTTCATCCATCCGCTCGCCGGGGTACTCTCCGCCTACGGCATTGGCCTCTCCGATTTTTCTCTAATGCGCGAGCAGGCGGTGGAACTGCCCTTCACGCCGCAGGCCATGGAGCCTCTGGCGCAAACCGCCGCGCACCTGGCCGAAGAGGCCGAGGCCGCGCTGCGCGCACAGAATCCCGGCGCCATGGTAAGCCACGCCGCAACCGTGCTGCTGCGCTATGCGGGAACCGACACCGCGCTGCCGATAAAATTCGGCACCTGCAACGAGATGGCGGCTGAATTTGCCGCCGCGCACCGGCGCCTGTTTGGCTTCGTCACGCCGGAAAAGCCGCTGGTGGCCGAGACTGTGCTGGTGGAGGCCCATGCCCCTGGCGAGGCGCTCACCGAACCCGAAATCGCCGCCAGCCCGCTCCCCGCGCCGCTCGAAACCGCAGCCATGTTCAGCGGCGGCCAGACGCATGAAACCCCGGTTTACGACCGTGACACCCTCGGCGCGGGAGTAAAAATTCCCGGTCCGGCGATCCTGAAGGAAGCCATCGCCACCACGGTCATCGAACCCGGCTGGACCGCTGAAATTACGGCAAAAAACCATTGCATCCTGCACCGCATCGCGCCCCGCGCCAACGCCGTCATCGCCGACAGCGAAAAACCCGACCCGGTGCTGCTGGAGCTCTTCGCGAACCTGTTCATGTCCATCGCCGAGCAGGCTGGAGCGGTGCTGCGCAACACGGCGCAGAGCGTGAACATCAAGGAGCGGCTGGATTTTTCCTGCGCGATCTTCGACGCCGCGGGCAATCTCGTCGCCAACGCGCCACACGTGCCGGTGCATCTGGGCGCCATGGGCGCATCCGTACGGCATGTCATTGCGCTGCGCGGCAACACACTCCGCCCCGGGGACGCGGTGGCGCTAAACAACCCCTACGCGGGCGGTACGCACCTGCCCGACATTACCCTTATCACCCCGGTTTTCGACGAAACGGGCACGGAAATCCGCTTCTTCACCGCCTGCCGGGGCCACCATGCCGATATCGGCGGGCTCACCCCCGGCTCCACCCCGCCCTTCTCCAAAACGCTGGAAGAAGAGGGGGTTGTCATCGACAATTTCCGTCTTCTCTCAGGCGGTGAGTTCCAGGAGCAGGCGTTCCGCGCCATCCTCGCCGGGGCCAAATACCCGGCGCGCAACCCGGACCAGAACGTGGCGGACATCAAGGCGCAGATCGCCGCCAATGCCACCGCAGCCGCCGCGCTGCGGCAGATCGTATCGCGCTATGGCTGGGCCGTGGTGCGCAACTACATGCGCCACGTAATGGACAATGCCGAGGCCGCCATTCGCGCCGCCATCTTAAGCCTACGCGATGCCGATTTTGCGTACACCATGGATGACGGCGCGCCCCTGCGCGTCGCCCTGCACATCGACCGCGCTACCGCCAGCGCCACTGTGGATTTCACCGGCACTGGCCCTGCGGGGCAGAATAATTTCAACGCACCCAAGGCCGTCACCACGGCGGCGGTGCTGTATGCCTTCCGCTGCCTCACCGGCACCGATCTCCCCCTCAACGAGGGCTGCCTCAAGCCGCTCAACATTATCATCCCCGAGGGCTCCTTCCTTGCCCCGCCCCCCGGCTCAGCCGTGGTCGCGGGCAATACCGAGGTCTCCCAGGCCGTCACCGCGGCGCTGCTCGGCGCGATGGGGGCCTGCGCCTCCGCCCAGGCGACGATGAACAACTTCCTGTTCGGCAATGCCCGCCACCAGTATTACGAGACCATCTGCGGCGGTGCCGGGGCCGGGCCAGGCTTCAACGGATGTTCGGCGGTGCATACGCACATGACCAACACCCGCATCACCGACCCCGAAGTGCTGGAGTTGCGCTTTCCCGTGCGAGTCGAGGAGTTTTCCATCCGCAAAAACTCCGGCGGCGGCGGAAAATTTCATGGCGGGGATGGCGTTACGCGCAAAATCCGGTTTTTAGAACCCATGACAGCCACCATCACCGCCTCGCGCCGCACCATCCCGCCCTTCGGCCTCGAAGGCGGCGCTCCCGGCACCTGCGGCGAGCAATATGTGGAGCGCGCGGATGGCGCGGTGGAGCCCCTGCCCGGCTGCGCCGCCGCGGAACTGGCGGCTGGGGATGCCTTCATCATCAAAACTCCTGGCGGCGGCGGGTACGGCGCGCCTTGAAAAAACGCACCGCCCTCTGGCTGATCCCTCTCGGGCTCGTCCTGGCTCTGCTCGGCGTGCTGCTGGCCCTGCCCGGCTTTGTTAGCTCCTCGGCGCATCGCCCAGCCATGGAGGCCTTCGCCTCCTCGCTCACCGGCCGCAACGTGCATATCGGCGGCAAGCTCTCACTCGCCTTGCTGCCCCGGCCCGAGATCACCGCCTCGGATGTCACCATCTCCGGCCCGGACAAGGAGGTCATCACCGCCCGCGCCCTGGTGATGGACATCTCGCCAACCGCCTTGCTGCGCGGCCAGCTCGCGGTGCAGGCGCTCAACATCGAATCACCGAGCGTCGATTTCCCCTGGCCACTGCCCGCCGGGCCGAAATCCATCGCCCCGCCGCCCTGGCTTGCCGCGCTGCACGCGCATCTGAACAACGGCACTGTGCGCTTCGGCGGCATTGTCTTCACCGAGGTCAATGCCGACCTGTTTACCAGCTCGGGCGGGGCGGTCAGCGTCTCCGGCAATGGCGCGCTGCTCGGCCAGGGCGTCACGCTCAGCCTGGCGCTGGGGCAGATTGCGCTCGACCAATCCGCGCCGGTCTCCATCCAGGCCGGGATTCTCGGCAGCAGCCTGTCCTTTTCCGGCGCGCTGAGCGGTGAGAGCAGCCTCACCGGCCAACTTTCCGCCAAGCTGGTCCAGGGCATCACAGGCAGCGCCACGCTCTCCGTGGACGCCAGCGGCATCAACGCCAGCCAACTCACCCTGCAGCAGGGCGGTGCCAGCGTCTCCGGCAGCGCCTCATCCAGCTTCGCGGCGCCGGGGCTCAACGCCACGCTGAGCGGGCAGAACCTCGATCTCGACGCATTGCGTGCCCAGGCCCGGCCCCTCGCCCTCGTTTGGCCCGCATTGCCGCCCGTTTCGTTCATCCTGCAGGCCAGCAATGTCACCCTCGCCGGGCAGAGCTTCCCGGCGCTGCAAACCAGCCTCACCACCGGACCAGGCGGGCTGGCGCTCAACAGCCTGGCTCTCACTTTGCCCGGCGGCGGCACGCTGAATGCCAGCGGCAGCGCCAGTCTGGCGGGCGCCCTTGCGGGTCAAGCAAACCTCACTGTCCCCGACACCGCCGCTCTGGCTGCCGCGTACCACCTTACGTCCCCCGCCTTCTGGCCCAGCGCGCGCCTTGCCGCCCAGCTTGGCGGCACGACCACCAGCCCGGTGCTGCAGAACCTCTCGGGCACGCTCGGGCCGGATCATGTCTCCGGCAACCTCATCCTCGCCCCTGGCCATGCCTCGGGCAGCCTCGCCTTCGACCATCTTACCCTGGCCCCGCTCATCGCCTGGGCCGGGCACCGCCAGGGTGACGGCTTCACCTTCGACGGCGAGATAACCGCCGCCCGCGCCGATGCCGGGCCGGTGAAGCTGCAGAACCTGGCGGTGGATGCCTCACTGGACGGCATGCTGAACATCCGCCGCGTCTCCGCCAATCTCTATGGCGGGTTGGCCGCTGGCAGCTTCACACTAGACTCGTCGGGCCGGGTCGCCGCCGCGCACGGTTTTGTTGACATCCCCTCCGGCACGCCGCTCGCCGCCCTGCTGCCCGCGGGCTGGGTTCCGCCAGCCGCGCTCACCGCGCCGCGCCTCTCCGTGCTCATCGCCGCGCAAGGCCCGGCCAACGCGCTCTCCACCAGCGCCGTGGCCACGTTGGGGGATATCACCCTCACCGCCGCGCCGGTCATCAACTTCAACCAGATGTCCGCAACCGGCCCGCTCTCCCTGCGCCATCCGGATGCGATTGCCGCGATGAAGCTGCTCGGGCTGAACCAGGGGCTGGCATTCCCAGGTGCTGGCTCCATCTCGCTGCGCGCGCGCTTCACCGCCTCGGCCAGCCAGTACGGGCTTAACGATTTCATCCTCAGTTTCGGCGCGCTCGCCGCGAACGGGCAGATCATGGTGCAGAACGGCACCATCTCCGGGCAGATCGACGCCGACACGCTCGCCCTGCCGCCGCTGCCTGCCCGCCTGACCCTGCCCGCCAGCCTGCCCGTGCAGGGCAAGATCGGCATAAACGCCAGCCGCGTGCTCTATGCTGGCACGCCCATCCTCGGCCCCAGCGCCGCCAGCCTCACGCTCGGGCAGAGCAGCGCCAAGCTGGCCCTCACCCAGGCGGCGATCGGCAATGGCAGCCTCTCCGGCAGCCTCGCCGCCACGCTCAGCCCCGCCACCGCGCCCGAATTCAACCTCAACCTGCTGGCACAGAATATCGACGCGCCAGCGCTTGCGCTGCCCGTCAGTTTCCCCTTCAGCCTGCCTGTGGGTGCGGTGAACGCCACCGCCAGCCTCACCGCCAGCGGCTACAGCCCGAAGAACTGGCTGGCGACTCTGAGCGGCACCGCCACGCTCGCCGCCACGCATGGCCGCCTGGGCGGCATCAGCCTCGGAAATTTCATCGCCGCCCTCGGCACGCCGGATGCCACCCACAAGCTGCGCGCCGCCCTGGCCTATGGCAGCACGCCCTTCACCACGCTCAGCCTCGCCGGCACCCTGGCCCAGGGGAATTGCACGCTTACCCAGGCAACCCTCACCGGGCAGGATGGCACAATCAGCGCCGCCGCAGACAGCGGCATCGACATCTTCGACAGAGCCCTGGCCCTGCGCCTCACACTGCACCCGGCGGTGCAGCCGCCCGTGTCCGCCTCGGCGCTGATGCTCGGCTCCTGGAACGCGCCCAAGCGCAGTTCCCAGCTCAAATCCGCCCTGGGCTGGAAGCCAGCCCCGCCGCCGGCACAATAAAAAACCCGGTCTCAGGCCGGGTTTTTTTCAGGGGAGCGGCTGATTACCGCTCGTCGTCGTTGCCTTCTGGCTGCACGTCGATATCGGCCTCGATCACGCCGGTATCGTCGTCCAGGTCATCCGCATCCTCCAGGATGTCCTCTTCGTCGCCGTCATCGGGCACTTCCACGTCCACGTCATCGCCGTCGAGCATCGGCTTCGCCACTTTCTTCTGCTCTTCCGGCAGCGGCGCGGTGCGCTTCAGCCGCGGCTGCTCCGCCGGCTGCTCGGTGCCGCATTTGGGGCACACCGCCGGCTCCTTGCCGAGGTCGAAAAACCGCGCCCCGCAGGACACGCAAGTATGTTTTTCTCCAAGCTCCGGTTTCGCCATGTCCAACCTCTGGTCAATTCGCCAAGTTTATTCCAAGCGCGGCGCGATGCCATGCCCAGCGGCCTATGTCAAACCGCATTAGCCATGCTAATCGCGCGCCATGGAATCGCTCACGCCCCGCCCGCACCGCTCCGCCCGCCCCGCCGCGCCTCTCACCGGCAGCATCGGCGTTCCCGGCGACAAATCCATCAGCCACCGCGCCCTGATGTTCGGGGCGCTGGCGGTCGGGCAGACCCGCATTTCCGGCCTGCTGGAAGGCGAGGACGTGCTGCGCACCGCCGCCGCAATGCGCGCGCTTGGAGCCGAAATCTCGCGTGACGGCGCGGATTGGCTGGTGGCCGGGCGTGGCATCGGCGGCCTCACCGAACCGGCTGACGTGCTGGACATGGGCAATTCCGGCACCGCCGCGCGGCTGCTGGCGGGCATCCTGGCCAGCCACGAGCTGTATGCGGTGATGACCGGCGACTCCAGCCTGCGCAAGCGCCCGATGGCGCGCGTGATCGAGCCGCTGAAGGCCACCGGCGCGCAGTTCTTCGCCCGCTCCGGCAACCGCCTGCCGCTCACCATCGTTGGCACGCGCGAGGCCATGCCGCTGACCTACCGCCTGCCTGTCGCCTCCGCGCAGGTGAAATCGGCCATCCTGCTCGCCGGGCTCAACGCCCGCGGCGTGACCGAGGTGGAGGAGCCGGAGCCGACCCGCGACCATTCCGAGAACATGCTGAAGCATTTCGGCGCCGAGATCTCGGTGGCCCGCGCCGGCAAGGGCCGCGTGATCCGCCTCACCGGCCAGCCGGAGTTGCGCGCGGCTGACGTGATTGTGCCTAGCGATCCCTCCTCCGCCGCCTTCCCAATTGCCGCTGCACTTCTGGTACCGGGCAGCCAGGTCACCGTGACCGGCGCCGGGCTGAACCCGCTGCGCACGGGGCTTTTCGAGACCCTGCGCGAGATGGGCGCTGAGCTTGCCATCCAGAACGCCCGCATCGCCGGCGGCGAGCCGGTGGGTGACATTGTCGCCGCGCACACGGAACTACGCGCCGTGGACGTGCCGGCCGAGCGCGCCCCCAGCATGATCGACGAATACCCGATTCTCGCCGTGCTTTGCGCCGCCGCCAACGGCACCTCACGCCTGCGCGGGCTCTCAGAGCTGCGGGTGAAGGAATCCGACCGCCTGACCGCCACCGCCGCGCTGCTGCGGGTGAACGGCGTGCGCGTCGAGATCAAGGGCGACGACCTGATCATCCACGGCATCGGCGCTATTCCCGGCGGCGGGCTGGTGGAGACGCATATGGACCACCGCCTCGCCATGTCCGCCCTGGTGCTGGGCCAGGCAAGCGAGGCGCCGGTGCAGATCGACGACGCCAGCTTCATCGACACCTCCTTCCCCGGCTTCCTGAAGCTGATGCGCGGCCTGGGCGCGGAGATCACGGCACTATGATCATCGCAATTGACGGCCCGGCTGCAGCCGGGAAAGGCACGCTGGCCAAACGTATCGCCGCCGCGCTGGGCCTGCCATATCTGGACACCGGCATCCTCTACCGCGCCACCGCCAAGCGCGTGCTGGAGGCCGGTGCCTCCCCTGCCGATGCGGACGCCGCGGTGAATGCCGCCCGTTTGCTCACACAGGCGGATATGAACCGCTCCGATCTGCGCGACGCCGCAACCTCCGCCGCAGCCAGCCAGGTCGCCTCCATTCCCGCCGTGCGCCGCGCGCTGCTCGACTTCCAGCGCCATTTCGGCAACTCCCACGGCGCGGTGCTGGATGGGCGCGACATCGGCACAATCATCTTCCCGCATGCGGATGTTAAGCTCTTTGTCACCGCCAGCGTGGAAGCCCGGGCCGAGCGCCGCTACAAGGAGTTCCTGGCGCGCGGCGAGACCGTTAAACTCGCCGACGTTATCGCCGACGTGCAGGCGCGCGATGAGGCCGACCGTACTCGCGCCGCCGCACCGCTGATGAAGGCGCCGGATGCCGAGCTGATCGACACCACCGGGATGGATGCCGACACCGCCTTCACCCATGCGCTGGACGTGATCCGCCGCAAGATCGCCCAGCTGGAACCCAAGAGTTTCAGCTTGTAAATCCTCTGACTCGCTCACTATCGCTCCCCCGCCAAAATAAACCGGGAGCGAAAAGATGCCGAGCCAGGACTATGAGCTGCTCATCAAGAACCTGCTGAACGATAACGCCCGCTGGGGCGAGCGGCCTATCGCCATCGTGGTGCTGAAGCCGGATGCCGAGGCCACGGAGGACGAGCTGAAGGACGTGGTGGGCAAGCGCGTGGAGACGGGCGAGCTTTCCCGCTTCGCCGTCCCGGACCAGATCATCTTCGCCCAGCCGCTGGAGAAGGCCTCCGTCGGAAAGCTGGACAAGAAGCGCATGCGCGCCATCTATCGCGTGATGGCAGAATAAATCAGGGGTGAATCGCCACGAGCCTGGCCGGATAGCCGCAGCCATTGAGCGGCTTCGGCCAGCTCGCCAGCAGCAGCGCGCCAGCCTCCGGCACCTGGTCGAGGTTCGCAACCAGTTCCACCTGCCAGCGGTCCTGGCTCAGCACGTAGAACTCCAGGCTGTAATCGCCCTTCGAGGTGGAAAGCCCTGGGTCGGTATCCGTCGCCTCATGACCAATCGCGCGGACATCGCGCTGCTCCAACAGGAATTCCAGCACCTCGCGCGACCAGCCGGGATAATGCGCGACCCCCTCGGCATCCTTGTTCGCGAAGGCCGCCGCGTCAGGCCATTTCTTGTGCCAGTCCGTGCGCAGGGCCACGAAGGCGCCTGCGGGGATCCGGCCCTGCCGCGCCTCCCAGGCCTGCACATCCTCCAGCGTGGGCGTGGTGTCTGCGTCCTGCGCGGCGCGGGCGCTGATATCCAGCACCACCAGCGGCAGCAGCATCTGCTCCACGGGAATTGCATCCACCGTGCGCCCGCCAGCCACGAAATGGCTCGGCGCATCCACATGCGTGCCCCACTGGCCCACATGCGAATAGCGCGTCACCTCGAAGCCATGCTCGGCCACGGTGAACAGCGTCTCGGCGGTTTCATCGGGGAACGCCGGAAAATGCGGCTGGCTTGGGTGGAAGGCGTGGGTGAGGTCGATAAAACGGGCCGTGGCTAACGCGGTGTTATACAGCGCCCAGAGGGGATTCGTGCCGGTGATACAATCCATGGCCCGAGTTTCCGGCTCGTCCCTCCCCTGGTCAAGCATTTTTGCGCAGTGCAACAAAAAAGGCGGCACCCGCGAGGATGCCGCCCTTGGTTTTCAACTGACGAGGGTTACGCGCTGGCCTGCGTCACGAACTTGGTGACCAGATACGGCTCCAACCCTTCCGCGCCGCCTTCCGAGCCATAGCCGCTGTCCTTCATGCCGCCGAACGGCGTCTCGGGCAGCGCCAGGCCGTGGTGATTGATGCCGACCATGCCGGACTCGATCTGCGCGCCGAGCGCCGTTGCCGTGGCGGTGTTGCGCGTATAGGCGTAGGCGGCCAAGCCGTATGGCAGGCGGTTGGCCTCGGCGATGGCATCGTCGAACGTCTTGAACGGCATGAACAGCGCCAGCGGGCCGAACGGCTCCTCGTTCAGCACGCGGGCGTCGGCGGGAATGTCGGTCAGCACGGTGGGCTCGAAGAAATAGCCCTTGTTGCCAGCGCGCTTGCCGCCGGTTGCAATCTTCGCGCCCTTGCCCACGGCATCGGCGATCAGCGTCTCCATGGCCGCCACGCGACGGTCATTGGCGAGCGGCCCCATGGTGGTGGCGGCATCCAGCCCATTGCCGAGCTTAATCGCCTCGCACTTGGCGACGAACTTTTCCAGGAACGGCTCGTACACGGCGTCCTGCACGATGAAGCGCGTCGGCGCCACGCAGACCTGCCCGGCATTGCGGAACTTGTTCGCGGCCAGGATGGTCGCGGCGGCGTCCAGGTCGGCATCGTTGAACACGAGGGACGGCGCATGCCCGCCCAGCTCCATGGTGGCGCGCTTCATATGCTTGCCCGCCAGGGCCGCCAGATGCTTGCCGACAACGGTGGAGCCGGTGAAGGAGATCTTCCGGATCACCGGATGCGGGATCAGGTACTCGGAGATTTCGGCCGGCACGCCGAACACCAGCTGCACCACGCCAACCGGCACACCGGCATCCACATAGGCGCGCACCAGCTCGGCGCAGCTCGCCGGGGTCTCCTCGGGGCCCTTCAGGATGAAGGAACAGCCAGCCGCCAGTGCCGCGGAAATCTTGCGCACGGCCTGGCTCATGGGGAAGTTCCAAGGGGTGAAGCCCGCGACCACGCCCACCGGCTCGCGCAGGCTGAGCTGGTACACGCCCGGCACGCGGTTGGGGATGACGCGGCCATAGGCGCGGCGCCCTTCCTCGGCGAACCAGTCGATCACATCGGCCGAGCCCATGATCTCGATCTTTGCCTCGCCCACCGGCTTGCCCTGCTCCATGGTCATCAGCCGGGCGATGGCATCGGCGCGCTCGCGGATCAGCTCCGCCGCCTTGCGCAGCAGCTTGGAGCGGTCATAGGCCGACATCTTGCGCCACACGGCGAAACCCTTGGCGGCATGGTCCAGCGCCTCGTCCAGGTCATCGGTCCCCGCGTGCGCCAGCTTGCCGATCACCTCCTCGGTCGCCGGATTGACGACATCGAGCGTGCGCCCGCCGCGCGCCGCGCGCCATTCACCGCCGATATGCAGCAATACGTCCTGATACATCCGTTGTTTCCTCTCAGTTTTCGCGAATCAATTTACGTACGATGTCGATCATTTCACTGATCTGGTCCGCCGTTGCGGCGAAGGGCGGCGCGAGCACCACGGAGTCGCCGGCGCAGCGCAGCACCAGACCTTCCTCGAAGGCCCGGCACAAAATCTTGAAGCCGCGCTCGCCGGGTTTGCCCTTTGGCGCCACCTCGATGGCGCCGAGCAGGCCGAGGCCGCGCGTGTCAACAACATCCGGCTGCCCCTTGAAGCTGGCGACCTGCTCCAGGAAGCCCGGTGCCAGTTCCCGCACGCGGGCGAAGGTGTCTTCCTCGCGGTAGATCTTCAGCGTGGCGAGGCCTGCCGCGCAGGCCACCGGGTGTGCCGAATAGGTGTAGCCATGATAGAACTCGACCACGTTGGGCGGCGCGGCATCCAGAATGGTCTGCTGGATGTCCTCGCGCACCGCGATCGCCGACATCGGGACCGAACCATTGGTGATGGCCTTGGCCATGGTGATGATATCCGGGGTGACACCGAAGGTCTCGGCTGCAAAGGCGTAGCCGGTGCGGCCGAAACCGGTAATCACCTCGTCGAAGATCAGCAATATGCCATGTTTGGTGCAGATCTCGCGCAGGCGCTGCAGATAGCCCTTGGGCGGCGGCAGGATGCCGGTGGAGCCCGCCACCGGCTCGACGATGCAGGCGGCGATGGTGTCGGCGCCATGCAGGTTGACGAAACGCTCCACGTCATCGCCGAGGTCGGCGCCTTGCGTGCCCTGCCCCATCTCGAAGAAATTTTCCTTGATGTGGGTATGGCGCATATGCATCACCCCCGGCAGACCAACCCCGAAGGCCTTGCGGTTGTTCACCATGCCGCCGACGGACCAGCCGCCGAAATTCACGCCATGATAGCCGCGCTCGCGGCCCACGAAGCGCATGCGCGAGCCCTCGCCCCGGACACGGTGGTATTGCAGCGCCACTTTCAGCGCCGACTCCACAGCCTCGGACCCCGAACCGGCGAACATGATGCGGTTGAGCCCCGGAGGGGTCATCTCTGCCACCTCGGTGGCGAGCTTGAATCCGGGCGGGAAGCCGTACTGGAAGGGCGGCGCGTAATCCAGCTCCTCCATCTGCCTGGCCACAGCCTCGCGGATCTCGCGCCGCCCATGGCCCAGCGGAATGCAGTACAGGCCGGAGGAGCCATCCAGCAGTTTTTCACCGCGTGTATTATAATAATAAACACCCTCGGCCCGCGCGATGATGCGCGGCTGTTCCATGAACTGCCTGTTGGCGGTGAAGGGCATCCACTGATTGATCAGCGGGTCATTGCTCGGGCGCGCGGTGGCAGTCATGGTTGGCACACTCCTTCCTCTCCGTGTCAGTTTACTATTTTAAACAGCGTTGGCCAGAGTTTTGTTGCCCACGGGGCATGACGTGGCCGCATGCCGGGCACAACGCCAGCGTGTCGCGAAAGTGAGACCGTCGCGGAACGCGATGCTGCCCCGCAAATTCCATTTTGCGCTCGGAAGGATGATCGGGTTAGAATACTAACAAGTTACCTGACTGAGTTATTTTATGCTGGAATTACGTGTGAATTTTGACACTGGGCATCTCCCTGCCTGCCTTCTGCCACCCACCCCCGACAATCCCAGACGACAGGGTCGCTCGGGACGGCAGGGATGCCTGGAGTGATTATCGAGCACGGCACAGGCACGCCCGCCGAAATTGCCGGTCTGATTCTTGCGGGGCGAATCCTGGTTCTGGCCGGGGCCGAGGCCGATCTCTCCCGCCTGCCCCGCGGGCGCTGGATCGGCGGCACGGCGGCAAGTTTCATCACCGCCGCTGGCGGGCAGGAGGCCGATGGGCGGATTTTCTATTCCGACCTCACCGGCATTGCCCGGAATGTCCGGCTGCATCACTTCAACCTTTCGGAAATGCGGCGGATCGGCAGGCTGCATCCGTTGAACGGCTTCACCATCGCCATCATCCCCGGTTTCAGCGAGCTTCTAACCGGTGTCTGCGCCGAAATCCTGAATTACGACGGGCTCTACAACGCGCCGCTGTTCGGCTGGATCAGCGCGGTTGACCCGTCTCAGCTCGGCCGCATGCGGCCGAAGAGCTTCTTCGCCGGCGCCCCCGCGGGCAGCACCGAGCACGCGGCGGTGATGAGCGTCTCCCTGCCTCATGACCTCTTCGTCCAACTGCAGATCGCCAATCTATTCGGCCCCGGCACGGGGCCAGAGATCCGCTTTGCCAAACCGGGCTACCTGGCCGAGGGCGACTGCCTCATCGGCGGCAAGCCGGACAATCTCGCGCGCTATATCGAGGCTGAGAACATCGACAGGCGCCTGCCGCTGGTTTCCGACCATGAAGGAGCACTGATTAATATTTCAATCATCTCCAGCGATGCGCAGACCGGCCGCGCCACTTTCCTGGCCCCGGTCAATCCCGCCCTCACCTACCGCTTCGCCGCCGACATTCTGGATTACCGTTGTGAATTCTCCAGCGCCATGAACGAGCTGCATAAGGGAAGTGCTGCGCTCTCGTGCGTCTGCGTACAGAATTATGAACATGCGGGGCTGCGCCAGAGTACCGGCCTGCCCTTCCAGGGGCCGGTCACCTTCGGGCAGATCGCCTATGGCGTTGTCAACCAGACTCTTGCCTGCCTCACCATCAGCAAGCACGAGGACGAAGACGCCGGGCCGGAAACCGGATAAGCCGCCCGCATGAGTCAGACCGACAAGATCGCCTACAAAATCCTCACCCCGGAGCAGTTCGCCGCCCTGGTTGAGGACCGCTTCTCGGGCGCGCCGGTGGACATCGCGGATGGCTACATCCACCTTTCCACCGCGGCGCAGTTGGACGAGACCCTGCGCAAGCATTTCCACGGGCAGGATGACCTTGTCATCGCCGCCATCGATCTGACCTCGCTGGGCGGCACGCTGAATTGGGAGGTTTCACGCGGCGGGCAGCTGTTCCCGCATGTTTATGGTCCGCTGCGCCACGCGCATGTGCTGGCGCATGGGCCGCTCATCTGGGAGAACGGCTCGGCCAAGCTGCCGGGCTAACTGCAAGCCTGCACCACCAGCGGCGCCATCGCGCGGTACTCGGCGCTGCGCGGGCTGCCCGGACGCCAGGCCATCGCCAATGTGCGCCAGCCGCCAGCACCTTCCAGCCGGCGCAGTTCCACCCCCGTACCTTCCGTGAGCCCCGCCGCCACCGCCAAGCGCGGCACCAGCGTCACCCCCAGCCCGCCCGCCACCATCTGGATAAGCGTATGCAGCGAGGTGGCGGCGAATTTCTGCTCCCGCCCCACGCCGGCGTTGCACACGGCCAGCACCTGGTCGCGCAGGCAATGCCCGTCCTCCAGCAGCAGGAAGTTCTCAGCGCTCAGCGCCGCCACGGGAACGCTCTCACGCGCCGCCAGCGGATGCCCGGGCGGAAGCGCGGCCAGAAACTCATCCCGCGCCAGGGGGAATGTCTCCGCCCCGCCGCAGGCGCAGGGCTCGGCGAGCAGCAGCAGGTCCAGCATCCCGTCGTCCAGCTGCTCCAGCAGCCGCTCGGTCTGGTCCTCGCGCAGGAACAGCTTCAGCGCCGGAAATCCCTGGCGCAAAGCTGGCATCAGCCTGGGCAGCAGGAACGACCCGATGGTCGGGATGATGCCCAGCCGCAACGGGCCGGACATCGGCGCCCGCGCGGCATCCGCCGTCTCGGCCACGGCGGCGATGGCCGCCAGAGCCGCCCGCGCCTTGCTCACCAGCTCCAGCCCCAACGGGGTGAACACGGCGTGCTTGGGCGCGGCACGGTCCAGGATCTGCGCGTCCAGCCCGCGCTCCAGCGCCAATATCCCGGCGGAGAGCGTGGATTGCGACACCGCGCAGGCCGAGGCGGCGCGGCCGAAATGTCCGGTTTCGGCGAGCATCACCAGATAGCGGAGCTGCTGCGGTGTCGGCAGATAGGCCATTTACGCGGCTACGGCCTCGGCGGGCACCTGGCGGATCAGATAGTCGAAGGCAGAGAGCGCGGCCTTCGCGCCCTCGCCCGCGGCAACGATGATCTGCTTGTACGGCACCGTCGTCGCGTCACCGGCGGCGAAAATCCCGGGCACCGAGGTCTCGCCACGGGAGTCGATCTCGATCTCGCCGCGCGGGGTCAGTGCCAGCGTGCCCTTCAGCCATTCGCTGTTCGGCACCAGCCCGATCTGCACGAAGATGCCCTCCAGCGTCAGCCGTTGGATCTCACCGGTCGTGCGGTCCTCGTAGGACAGGCCGACCACCTTCTCGCCATCGCCATGCACCTCGGTGGTCTTGGCGGAGACGATGATGCTGGCATTCGGCAGGCTCTTCAGCTTGGCCTGCAGCACGGCATCGGCGCGCAGCTGGCTGTCGAATTCGATCAGCGTGACATGGCTGACGAGCCCGGCGAGGTCGATCGCCGCCTCGACGCCGGAATTGCCGCCGCCGATCACCGCCACGCGCTTGCCCTTGAACAGCGGGCCATCGCAATGCGGGCAGTAGGCCACGCCCTTGTTGCGGTACTCATCCTCGCCCGGCACGTTCATCTGGCGCCAGCGGGCACCCGGGGAGAGCACCAGGGATTTTGCCTGCAGCACGGCACCACCGGCCACCTGGACCCCGAACAGCCCGCCCGGCTGGGCGGGCGGCACGATCTTCTCGGCGGTGTGGCCCTTCATGATGTCCACGTTGTATTCGCGGGTATGAGCCTCCAGGGCCGAGGCCAGCTTCGCGCCCTCGGTATGCGGCACGGAGATGAAGTTCTCGATGCCCACCGTATCCAGCACCTGCCCGCCGAAACGCTCAGCCAGGATGCCGGTATGGATGCCCTTGCGCGCGGCGTAGATGGCGGCCGCCGCACCGGCCGGGCCAGCGCCCACCACCAGCACGTCGAACACGCCCTTGGCCTTCAGCTTCTCGGCATCGCGCGCGGCGGCCCCGGTATCCACCTTGGCCAGGATCTGCTCCAGGCTCATCCGCCCCGAGTCGAATTCCGCGCCATTGAGGAACACGGTTGGTACCGCCATGACCTTGCGGGACTTTACCTCGGCCTGGAAGCTCGCGCCGTCGATGGCCGTGTGGGTGATGTGCGGGTTCAGGATCGCCATCAGGTTCAGCGCCTGCACCACATCCGGGCAACTCTGGCAGGATTGCGAGAAATACGTCTCGAAATGGTAGTCTCCAGGCAGCGCCTTGATCTGTTCGATGATCTCCGGCTCCACCTTGGGCGGATGCCCGCCGGTCTGCAGGAGCGCCAGCACCAGCGAGGTGAATTCATGCCCCATCGGCAGCCCGGCGAAGCACACCCCGTGCGCGGCGCCCGCACGGCGGATCTCGAAGGAAGGGGCGCGCTTGTCGGTGCCGTCCAGGCGCACGGCGATTTTGTCGCATTGCTCGGCAATGTCGGTGAGCAGTCCACGCATTTCCTGGGCAAGCGCGGAGTCGTCCAGCGTCGCCACCAGCTCCAGCTTCACGGAAACGCGGGCGAGGTAGGCCTTCAACTGGCCCTTCAGGCTGTCGTCCAACATATCGGCTCCATATTTTTCAAAATGCAGCGCGGCCTGCCAGGAAAGACGCACGAGGCCAGGGGGGCGCTTGAACGATTGTGCGGAGAGGTCCCCCGCCGGTCGCCCGGCGGGAGAGTGCAGCGGAAAACGCTTAGATCTTGCCGACCAGGTCGAGCGACGGCGCCAGGGTCTTCTCGCCCTCGTGCCACTTGGCGGGGCAGACCTCGCCCGGGTGGGCGGCGACGTACTGCGCGGCCTTCACCTTGCGCAGCAGGTCGGAGGCGTCACGGCCAATGCCGCCGGCAGTGATTTCGACGGCCTGAATCACGCCGTGCGGGTCGATCACGAAGGTGCCGCGGTCAGCCAGACCGGCAGCCTCGATCAGCACCTCGAAATTGCGGGAAATCGCGTGTGTCGGGTCGCCGACCATGAAGTAGTCGATCTTCTTCACCGCCTCGGAGGTGTCGTGCCACGCCTTGTGGGAGAAATGCGTGTCGGTGGAAACGGCGTAGACCTCCACGCCCAGCTTCTGGAACTTGGCATAGTTGTTGGCCAGGTCCTCGAGCTCGGTCGGGCAGACGAAGGTGAAGTCGGCCGGGTAGAAGAAGAAAACCGACCACTTGCCCTTGAGGTCGGCTTCCGTGACGGTGACGAACTTGCCGCTCTTGAACGCCTGCGCGGTGAAAGGCTTAACTTCCGTGTTGATCAGCGACATAAATATACTTCTCCGAGTATGGTTGGGTCACAACGAGGGAGCTTCTAGCCGGTTTAGCTCAATCGGGGAAATTGAATTTTTTTGACGATATGATCGAGCGGGGCGATTAATATGGGCACGTCGGCTCCTATAATAGGATCAAAGCCATTTCGCTTTGCTTGTCAGCGTGAGCTTCTTTTTTTTACCCCTGACGGCTATTCGACAGACGTCTCTGGCTCACATGTATGCCTTCAGGCCGCAAATATGAGCGATATCGCAGGCGTTTACAATTCGAAGGGCGAGAAGGAATCTGGCTACGGTCCTGCAAGACTTTTTTCTAAGCGACGTTCCATGAAGTCCCCCTGAATCAAAAAGCCCGGCTTTCGCCGGGCTTTTCGTAACAGACGCGCCGGAGCTTAGCCCTGGCGTTCCAGCATCAGCTGCTTGATCTTGCCGATCGCCTGGGCCGGGTTCAGGCCCTTCGGGCAGGTCTGCGTGCAGTTCATGATGGTGTGGCAGCGATAGAGCTTGAACGGGTCCTCCAGGGCGTCCAGGCGCTTGCCGGTCGCCTCGTCACGGGAGTCCGCGATCCAGCGATAAGCCTGCAGCAGCACGGCCGGGCCGAGGTAGCGGTCGCCGTTCCACCAGTAGCTCGGGCAGGAGGTGGAGCAGCAGAAGCACAGGATGCACTCCCACAGACCGTCGATCTCGGCGCGCTCCTCCTTGGACTGGAGGCGCTCGGCGTCGGGCGGCGGGGCCGTATCTGCCTGCAGCCAGGGCTCGATGGAGCGCAGCTGAGCGTAGGGCTGGTTCAGGTCGGGCACCAGGTCCTTCACCACCGGCATGTGCGGCAGCGGGGTGATCTTCACCTCGCCCTCCACTTCAGCGATCGGCTTCAGGCAGGCCAGAGTGTTGGTCCCGTCGATGTTCATCGCGCAGGAGCCGCAGATGCCCTCGCGGCAGGAGCGGCGGAAGGTGAGCGATGCGTCGATCTCGTTCTTGATCTTGATGATCGCGTCGAGAACCATCGGGCCGCACTTGTCGAGGTCGATCTCGTACGTGTCCATGACGGGGTTCTTTCCGTCATCCGGGTTCCAGCGATAAACCTTGAACGCCTTGACGCGCTTGGCGCCGGGTTCGGCCTTGTAGGTCTTGCCCTCGCCGATCTTCGAGTTCGCGGGCAGGGTAAATTCAGCCATGTCTTGCTCCCCTTCCTTAGTACACGCGCTTCTTCGGCGGGAACACGGACACCTCGTTGGTGAGGGTCTGCATCTTCACCGGACGGTAGGTGAGCGTGACCTCACCATTCTCCGCGCAATGCGCGACGGTGTGCTTCATCCACTCATGGTCGTCACGCTCGGGGTAGTCGTCATGCGCCTGGGCGCCGCGGCTCTCCTTGCGGGCTTCCGCGCCGATCATGGTGCACATGGCGTTGCCCATCAGGTTCTGCAGCTCCAGCGCCTCGACAAGGTCGGAGTTCCAGATCAGCGAGCGGTCAGCCACCTTCATGTCCGGCATCGCGCCCCAGAGCTTGTGCATCTTCTCCACGCCCTCGGTGAGGGACTTGGAGTTGCGGAACACGGCGGCATGAGCCTGCATGGTGCGCTGCAGCTGGTCGCGCAGCGCCGCCACCGGCGTGCCGCCATTGGCGTGGCGGGTCTTGTCGAAACGGTCCAGGCTGGCCTCACCCGCACCGGCCGGCAGCGGGGCCTGGGTGGCGCCCGCCTTCACGATCTCGGCGGCGCGGTGACCGGCGGCCCGTCCGAACACCACGAGGTCGAGCAGTGAGTTGGTGCCCAGGCGGTTGGCGCCATGCACCGAGACGCAAGCCGCCTCGCCCACAGCCATCAGACCCGGCACCACGGCATCCGGGTTCTCCGGCGTCGGGCGCAGCACTTCCGCCTTATAGTTCGTCGGGATACCGCCCATATTGTAGTGCACGGTCGGCAGCACGGGGATCGGCTCCTTGGTCACATCCACGCCGGCGAAGACACGGGCGGTCTCGGAGATGCCCGGCAGGCGCTCGTGCAGGATGTCGGCACCCAGATGCTCCAGGTGCAGCAGGATGTGGTCCTTGTTCGGGCCGACGCCGCGGCCCTCGTTGATCTCGACGGTCATCGAGCGGGAGACGACGTCGCGCGAGGCCAGGTCCTTCGCCGTCGGCGCATAACGCTCCATGAAGCGCTCGCCCTCGGAGTTGGTGAGGTAGCCGCCCTCGCCCCGCGCACCCTCGGTGATAAGGCACCCAGCCGGGAAAATGCCGGTGGGGTGGAACTGCACGAATTCCATGTCCTGCATCGGCAGGCCGGCGCGGATCGCCATGCCCCCGCCATCGCCCGTGCAGGTATGGGCGGAGGTGCAGGACTGGAAGGCGCGGCCATAACCGCCGGTGGCCAGAACCACCATCTGGGCGCGGAAGCGATGGATGGTGCCGTCTTCCAGGTTCCAGGCCATCACGCCGCGGCAGGCGCCTTCCTCGTCCATGATCAGGTCGAGCGCGAAGTATTCCACGAAGAACTCAACCTCGTGCTTCAGGCTCTGCTGGTACAGCGTGTGCAGCATGGCGTGCCCGGTACGGTCGGCGGCGGCGCAGGCGCGCATGGCCGGTTCCTTGCCGTATTCCTTCATGTGGCCGCCGAACGGGCGCTGATAGATCTTGCCATCTTCCGTGCGGGAGAACGGCATGCCGTAATGCTCCAGCTCGTAGATCGCCGGCACCGCCTCGCGGCACATGTATTCGATGGCATCCTGGTCGCCCAGCCAATCCGACCCCTTCACGGTGTCGTACATGTGCCAGCGCCAGTTATCCTCGCCCATGTTGCCGAGCGAGGCACTGATACCACCCTGCGCCGCCACGGTGTGCGAGCGGGTGGGAAAAACCTTGGTCACGCAGGCGGTCTTGAGACCGGCAGCGCCCATGCCGAGGGTGGTGCGCAGGCCGGAACCGCCAGCGCCGACGACCACCACATCATAGGTATGGTCGATGATGTTGTAGGCGCCCAGAGAGGGTTTGGAGATCGCGTTCATATTCGCTGGATTCCGTTACGAGAAGGCGAGTTTAAGGACGGAGACGGCAGCGGCGAGGGCCAGGAACCAGACCCCGCCCTTGATGACCAGAAGCGTCAGGAGACGCTTCGCGTCATCGCGCACATAGTCCTCGATCACGACCTGGAGGCCCATCGACACATGGGAAAACATCGCGAAGATGAGCAGCAGGAACAGCACGGCGTTCCAGGGGTCGGCCATGTAGGAGACCATGGCGCCATGGTCGGCGCCCTTCAGGATCAGCACGGAGACCACGAAGTACAGCGACAACGGCAGCAGCGCGACGGAGGTGGCGCGCTCGGCCCACCAATGCGCGGAGCCATGCTTGGCGGCACCCAGGCCGCGGGCGCGGCCCAGCGGGCTGCGCATGATATGGATGGAGGGGGAGGTATCCTTGCTCATGTGCTTCACCCGACGAGGTAGGCAATGGCCCAGAAGGCCACGGTGAGAACGACGGCGGCGCCGATGACCAGCTTGCCGGTACGGTGCATGGTCGGCAGGTCGAAGCCCTTGCCGGCGTCCCAGGCCAGGTGCCGGATGCCGTTGCAGAAATGGTAGAACAGCGCCAGCGTGAAGCCGAACAGGACGAGCTGGCCGATCCAGGAGGCGAAAATGGCCTGGACCACGGAGAAGGCCGTGTCACCCGTCGCAGCGGAAACCAGCCAAGCCACCAGCAAAATAGTTCCGGCGCTCAAAGCGACGCCGGTGATGCGGTGGAAGATCGAGGTTGCGGAGGAAATTTGCGGCTTATACACCTGCAAATGCGGGGACAGCGGCCGGCGCACCAGCTTGCCCTCCGAGTTGCGCCCCACCATCAGGGCTTCGCGGACATCCTTCATCGGAAACCTTTCAATCCGGTCGTTTAAGCAATTTTGTGCAGGTGCTTAGTCCCGGGCACGGGCACGGTCAACGCTTTGACCTCAATCCGTATAACCTATTCGGGGGGCAGCCGAAACAACGTAACACTGCGTTGCAGGGTGTCCTCCAGCTCAAGGCTGGTGGGCACCTCGATGACCGCCAAGGTCTTGCCGCGGGCCGAGGGAAGGTATTTCCGGCCAGGATCCGCGATGATCACCGGAACCTGCCGCGCGCATGATGCGAGCCACGGGAGAATGTGCCGGGTCATCCGCGCTTCATAGCAGACATCCCCACAGAGAATGACATCCCACCGGCAGGGCGTGCCGACAACGTCTCCCAGGAGCACCTCAAGCCCCAGTCCGTTGGCCGCGGCGTTCAGGCGCATGGCGGCGGCGGCCAGCTTGTCGATTTCCGCCGCCTCGACACGGGATGCGCCGGCGCGCACGCAGGCAAGCGCCGCGAGCCCACAGCCGGCGGCGAAATCCAGCACGCGCTTGCCGCGCACGAGTTCAGGATTTTCGGTGATGTGCAGCGCCAGAGCCTCGGAGCCCGGCCAGGCGAAGGCCCAGAAGGGCGGCGCCATGTCATGCTGCTGCAAAAATTCTTCTGTCGCCTGCCAGAGCGGCGTTAGTTCAGTGGCGAGGTGCAGCTTGATATCCGGCACCAGGATTGCCGGAGCGAGTCTGGTATGAGCCTGGACAAAGGCCGCCGCATCCGCGAGCGGAGCAGGCACGGCCTGGGACAGGAAGGAACTCAGGCGAAATGGCCGATGCTCTCGACCGGGCAATTGAACACACGCACCGTGGAGCCATTAACCTCGGAAAGCTCGTCCAGCAGAGCCTCGATGCCTTTGCGTTCCTCGGCCTGGAAGGCCCAGCGGCTGGCCACGGGCCAAAGGACGAGGGTCGCCTGCATGAACAGGGCGACGGTGCCCGAAACGGTCCGGCCATCGGCGAAGAAGACCGCGCAAGGCAGAAACTTAGCCAAATTGAAGGACTTCATGGGAAACTCCTGAAACACCGGGTGATATTTGTCGCGCTAGCAACCTTTCGTCAAGAATTTTAACGCTCAAAATGCCAGCGAAACGTTCACAAAATCGCGATGAAAACGGTTTTAAATCAACGCCTTTGCAGCGCAATTGATGCAAAAATTGGAACATCCGCCCCAAAATTCAGAGCTAGAAATTTGTTAGCAATGAGATAAAATCTACTGATTCTAAATAAAACCCGCCAATCATATGGCGTTAATGATTTTCCTTGCAGGGCGGTTTTTTGCCTTATTATTATTAAAATAAAGTAGAAAGACGAGACGAATATCGCTTTATGCAATTCCCTCTGACGCCGAGGCTCCAGAGAACGCCTTCGTGGCGTGGCCGTATTTTTCGCATGGCTGGTAAGCGTAGTTCACAGAAATTTGATCGAGCAGCACCTGAACGCGGCACTCATGGCCCAACCCTCTCGCCCAGCGTACCGCCACCGGCCAAAACACAATGCTAAGTTGCATGGCCACCATCAAAAGTCCCAGGGTAACCCGGCCCGCGCGGAACGCGGCAAACCCAGGGCAGATAAGCTCATTGCTCATTGTTTTTCTCCCCTCTCCGCCCGGCGAACAGCCTCGCCTGCCGAGTGGAAGACATCACACGTTTCCACCTAAGGTTCCAATAAATTTCGTGAGAACTTCATTAACTAGCGTTAATGTTTACCTATCGGCAGAGGCCCTCTCCGGCAACTCCGGCCTTGCTCAGCCCGTGATGTCGTCCGGCGTGTAGCGCTCGGGGTTGCCTGCCTCAAGCACGGCGACACGGCGCTCGAGCGCCTCCACCTCGGCCTTCGCCCGGCGCGCGAGCTCGGCCATGGCCTCGAACTCCTCGCGCTTCACCAGGTCCAGCCGGCGCACCGCCTCCTCAACCCGGGCGCGCGCCAGGGAAGCGATCTCCTCGCGCAGGCCGGCCAGGGCGGAAATCGCGCCGCCGGCGACACCTGCCAGGTCGTCGAAAAATTTCGGGCGTTCGGTCATCGGGCGGGCCTTCTCTGTTGTGGTGGTTCTACATATAACCGGTCGCATGATATTGGTCACGGGTGGCGCAGGGTTTATCGGCTCCAATCTCCATGCGGCGCTGGTCGCGGCGGGGCAGGATGTCATTATTTCCGACTGGCTCGGCCATGAAGGCAGCAAGTGGCGGAATTTCTATACCCACCCTCCGGCCGCGGTGCTGCGCCCGGAGGAGCTTGACGCATACCTCGAGCATGACATGCGGCTGACGGCCATCGTGCACCTTGGTGCCATCTCCGCAACCACCGCGACGGATGCGGACCTGGTCTGGCACACCAATTTCACGCTCAGCCAGAAGCTCTGGACCTGGTGCGCGGCGCGCCGGGTGCGCTTCATCTACGCCTCCTCCGCCGCCACCTATGGCGATGGCTCGGCCGGGTTCGACGACGACATGTCGCTCGACTATCTGCACAAGCTGCGGCCGCTCAACCTGTATGGCTGGAGCAAGCACGCCTTCGACCTCTGGGTGGCGCAGCAGAACAAGGAGCACGCCCACATGCCGCCCAACTGGGCGGGGGTGAAGTTCTTCAACGTCTTTGGCCCCAACGAGTATCACAAGGGCAAGATGATCTCGGTGGTGAAGGTCAAGCATGACGAGGTGAAGGCCGGCGGACCGGCGCGACTGTTCAAGTCCGACCGGCCGGATATCGCCGATGGCGAGCAGAAGCGCGACTTCATCTATATCGACGACGTGGTGGCCGTGCTGCAATTTCTGCTCAGCGCGCCGCAGCTCTCGGGCATCTACAATCTCGGCACCGGCATTGCCCGCTCCTATGCCGACCTCGCCCGTGCGGTATGCGCGGCGAACGGGGTGGAGGAGCGGATCGAGTTCATCGACATGCCGGAGAACCTGCGCGGACAGTACCAGTCCTTCACCGCCGCCAAGATGGACCGGCTGCGCGGGATCGGCTTCAACCACGAGTTCCATACGCTGGAACAGGGCGTTACCGCCTATATCCAGAACCATCTGCTCCAGCCGGACCCGTATCGCTGATGATCTTCACTTGGCCCAATTTCTCGCCCGTGCTGGTCAGCATCGGGCCCTTCGCCGTGCACTACTATGCGCTGGCCTACATCACCGGGCTGCTGCTCGGCTGGTGGCTGGCGCGCAGGCTGGTGGCGCTGGAGCCCGTGGCGGCAACCACGGTGCAGGTGGACGACTTCCTCACCTGGGCGGTGCTGGGCGTGATCCTGGGCGGGCGGATCGGCTATGTGCTGTTCTACCAGCTGCATCAGGAGACCCTGGGGCAGCTCCTCACCCACCCCATCGACATCATCGCCGTCTGGCGCGGGGGCATGAGCTCGCATGGCGGGTTCATCGGCGTATCCATCGCTATCGCCTGGTTCTCCTTGAAGAACGGCATCAACATGCTGCGCTTCGCCGACCGGATTTCCGTGTGCGTGCCGATCGGGCTGTTCCTCGGCCGCTGCGCCAACTTCATCAATGGCGAGCTGTGGGGCCGGGTGGCGACCAGCCACTGGTTCCCGGTGCTGATGATCTATCCACAATCGGGCACGCTGGCGCCACGCTATCCGTCCGAACTGATTGAGGCAACGACGGAAGGCCTGATACTGTTCCTTATCATGATTTTCGCCGTACGTTCGGCCAAGCTGCGGGCGCATGCGGGTGCGCTTACCGGGCTGTTCCTCATCTGCTACGCCACCGCCCGCATCGTTTCCGAGTGTTTCCGCGAGCCGGATTCCTTCCTCGGCTTTCTGCCCTTCGGCACCACCATGGGGCAGGTGCTCTCGGTACCGATGGTCTTCATCGGCGCGGGAATGATGATTTACGCGTTGCGCAAGCGTGCAGCCTGAACGCTTCGACCATTTCATGGCCCGGGCGAATGCCGCGTATTACGCGCGCGGCACCTTCACCCGCGATTTCGTCACCGCGCCGGAGCTGACCCAGGTTTTCGGCGAATTGCTAGGCGCCTGGGCGAAGATTGTCTGGCAGATGCTGGGCGCGCCGGAAGACGTGCTGCTGGTGGAAGCGGGGCCAGGACGCGGCGTGCTGATGGCCGATGCGCTGCGGGCGTGGAACGCGCCGAGCGTTCATTTCATCGAATCTTCACCGGCGCTGCGGGCGGAGCAGGCAAAGCGCGTGCCGCAGGCGACGTGGCATGAGTCGCTGGACAGCATACCCCCGGGGCCGATGATCCTGCTGGCCAACGAGTTCCTCGACGCCCTGCCCGTGCGGCAATTCGTCCGCCGCGAGGCCGGATGGATGGAACGCTACGTGCAGGATGGCGAATATGTGGACCTGCCCACGGACTACCCCTTACCCGGCGACCCGGTGGGCAGCGTGCGGGAGGTGAACGAGGCGGCGCTGGAGTTCTGCCAGAAGCTCGCGGCGCGTGGCGCGGTGGCGCTGTTCATCGATTACGGGCCGATGAAATCTGCCCCGGGCGAAAGCGTGCAGGCCATCCGCGACGGCGAATATGCCGATCCGCTGGCGCATCCTGGTGAGGCGGATCTGACCGCGCATGTCGATTTCGGGGCGATAAAAGCCCTGGTACATGCGCAGGGGCCGGTGAAGCAGAACGCCTTCCTCACCGCGCTCGGGTTGTATCAGCGCAGCGACGTGCTGGCACGGCGGCACCCCGACAAGGCGCAGGACCTGAATCTCGCCGTGCAGCGCCTGACCGCGCCCGAGGCCATGGGCAGCCTGTTTAAAGCAATTGTTGTTTGCCCTGAGAGCCTGCCCGTTCTACCGGGTTTCGCATGACGGAATTCTTCACCGGCTCCCTACAGGCGAAACACGGGTTCTTCACCCGCAATGGCGGCGTGTCGACCGGGCTGTATGCCAGCCTGAATTGCAGCTTCTCCTCCGATGACCCAGCGCATGTGCGCGAGAACCGCGCGCGCGTCGCGGCGGCGATGGGCGTTCCGCGCGAGCATCTGCTAGGGCTGAAACAGGTGCATGGCGATGGCGTGGTGACGGTGCGCGAGCCCTGGGCCGAAGGCGCCGGCCCAGCAGCGGATGCGCTGGTGACAAATGTTCCCGGCCTGGCGCTGGGGGTGATCACCGCCGATTGCGCGCCCGTGCTGTTCTGCGGCGATGGCGTGGTGGGCGCGGCGCATGCCGGCTGGCGCGGGGCGCTGGCCGGGGTGCTGGAAGCCACGGTGATGGCAATGCATAAACTCGGCGCGCAGGAGATTCATGCCGTCATCGGCCCCTGCATCGGCCAGGCAAGCTACGAGGTTGGCGCGGATATGCGCGATGCCCTGCTGGCGCGCCATGCGGCGGATGCTCGCTTTTTCACCGCGGGCCGCCCCGGGCACTGGTGGTTTGATCTGCCGGGCTACTGCGCCGCGCGGCTGCACGCCGCGGGCGTGAAAGCGCAGGCGCTCGGCTTGGATACTTGTGCCCAGGAACAGCAATTCTTCTCGTACCGGCGCAAGACGCTGCGTGGCGAGGCGGCGACCGGGCACCAGATCTCAGTGATCCGCGCATGAGGCGCGCCGCCCTGCTCCTGCCGCTGCTGCTGGCCGCCTGCGGCACGCTGCCCGAGCCGTTCTACGGCAACCCCGGCCCGGTGGCGGCGAAGCTCGCCATCCCCCCTGCCCCAGTGCTGATGGTGCCGGCGCCCAAATCGGCGCTGCTGGATGACAAATCCGCCTCGGCCTACGCCAGCAACCTGGCCTCGGCGCTGGTGAATTACGACGTGCCCACCGTAACGGGCACGGGGGGCAAGCGGAACTGGCGCCTTGCCATCAGCGCCCGGCAGAATGGCGACACGGTGACGCCCGCCTATGTCATCACCGGGCCGGACGGCAAGGAATACGGCCACCAGGATGGCGCCCCCGTGCCTGCCCAGGCCTGGATCGGCGGCGATGCCCAGACGCTGAACAATGAAGCGGCTGCGGATGCGGGGACATTGTCAAAAACCCTGGCGGCGATCAACGCGCAGATCCAGCAGAGCAACCCGGAATCACTGGAGAACCGGCCGCCGCGGATTTTCGTGGGCAGCGTGACCGGCGCGCCGGGCGATGGTGACACCTCCCTGCCGCTGAACCTGAAGCGCAGCCTGCCCGGGCCAGATGACGTGCTGGCGGACGACGCGAAGGATGCGGATTTCACCGTCACCTGCACGGTGAAGAGCAAGCCCGATACGGGCGGGCAGGTCCAGGTGGAACTGGACTGGATTGTGCGTGACGGCAATGGGCGCATCGCCGGGCAAGTGACGCAAATCCACGACCTCGACCCCGCGGACATCACGCCGTACTGGGGCGATGTAGCCGCCGCCGCCGCGCAGGAGGCCGCTGGCGGGATTCAGCAGGTGGTGAGCAATGCCGTGCTGAAGAAGGCGGCGAAGCCCGCCACGGCGCCGCAGGGTTAGGGGCTGACCGCTCTCGGCGGGGAAGCGGATAGAGCGATCATTTCCGGTCTCAATAGGGCTTGCGAGCAACCGCCGCACCATTTGGCCCGGCACATCCCGCATGATAAACACCGTTCACGCAGGTGACTGTTGATGGCGGGTGGGCATATGTTGGCGGCCTGTAAACCGGCGGCGCGGACTTATGAACGCCGACCGCCCCATTGGGACCGACACATCCGGCATTATAGACGCCATTTGCACATGTTGCAGCACCAGCTTGCAGGGATGTTAATGCCATAATCCCTCCGGCAATGATTAGCCGCAGACTGTAACGGATCATCAGGCCCAACTCCCGTAATCGTTCCGGTACCTAAACATGCCGGCGGACAGATGTCATGTTAAATAAATCTAGATCGTGCCCCACTGCGTGGCAAAGGAGCAGTGTCCAGAGCAGCATTGGCTGCACGGTCAGGCGGCCGATTCCGGCATTCGGGCGAGCGGAGTAACGCTCATTGGGGCGATGTTTTTCAGTGACATGTATCTGGCACATTGAGATAACCCTCGGGGAAGCAAAAATGAAAGCTTCGCCATTCTCGCGCCCTCACAAGGCAGCAATTTTTTCTCCATGGGGCGCGGATCAGTCGCTCATCTGGGAAATGTCGGTTGAATTCATTGATGATAGTTTAGTGGCGTGTTTTCCAAATTTCGTGTATGCATAACGACGTAACGTTAGTTACGATAACTCTACGATATCGCAAATAACTGGCGAAAATAATATAATAATATCAATTCCGTTTGTGGATAGAAGCGATCTTACTCTCCAACCCCGCTTCGAATGCTCCGGGTTGGCAATCCCACTTCAGGAAGGAAATATTCGATGCCCGTGAATAATGCCAAGGAACTATTCGTAAAAATGTTAAGCGACGTCCGGCAGCGGACCGAGAGTACGACAAAAATCTACCAGGAACTGAGTGAGGCTACGCAGGACCCAAACATCAAGGAAGCCTTGCAGTCGCGTGTCTTCCTCCAGGACAAAACCCTCAGCACGCTCGACCGGTGCTTCAAACTTATAGGCGAGAAACCCGCCCAATCCACAGGAAACCTGCAAGAGGTCTTCCTCGAGGATTTCCGGCGCGAAATTGCCGAGATCCAGGCTCCGGCGGCAAGGGCGCTATTTGCCCTGATCAAGGCCAACCAAGTGATACACATGCGCATCGCCGAGTATATGGCGCTGATCGCGATGGCTGACGTAACCGATCACTTTGGCGTCGGCGTGCTTCTGGAGAGCTGTCTCGCGGACAAACTCGCCTTCGTCGAACGGGCTCGCCGGTTGGTCAGGCACAGCATCGAGCTCAAGCACGACATCAAGCTCGCGGCCTGAAAGCGCGCTCAAGTTCAAGCAAGGCAGGATGGGCGGGGGCGTAAGCGGAACCCATCCTTCCTTGCTTCGGTTACGATGGATTGCTTCGTCCACGCACGGCCTCGCAATAACGGCGCGGCTTATTCCCGCCTTAGCACCGCCGCGTTGATGAACTCCGCCACCCTGCCCGCCGTGAAGGCGGCGCGCAGCGCGGTCTCGTCGTAATCCTCACGCACCCAGTCGAGGAACGGCTTCTTGCCCTCGCCAGTGCGCTGGTAGAGGCGGAAGAACTCGTCGAGAATGCCGGTCTTGGCCTGCTTGATATGGCCGAAGCGCAGCGAGAGCTGCTTCAGCGCCTCCTCCACAGTGCCGCCCCGGATAAGCACGAACAGCCCGGCCGCGAGCCCGGCGCGGTCCGCCCCCGATTTGCAGTGGATCAGCGCCGGGCCGCGCATATGGGCGATGATGTCGGCATAGCGCAGGATGCGGTCCTTGTGCGGCACGCCGCGCGACTCAAACGCCATGTCGTAAAAATCCAGCCCCAAATGCCGCGCCGTGTCGCGCGAGAGCGCGTCCGACCCGTTTTTCGCCTGGCCGCGCAGGTTGATCAGCGATTTCAGCCCGAACTTGCGGGTGAACGCGGCGAGGTTGCCCGGCGTGGGGTGATTGGAGCGGTACAGCACGCCGGGCTCGACGGCGGCGAAATTCGTCCACACCAGGCGGAAGATGGCGTGGTCGATGAATAACGCGTCGATCCAGGCGTTGCGGCGGCCGCGTTTGGTGGCGAGGTCGCCCTTGTAGATGGTGTCCATGCCCGCGCTGTAGCGCATTTCTCGCCCGCCCAAAACTGTGCTTAACGACGGCGCCATGACCGAGCACGCCTCCACCTCCGCCCTGATACGCCGCCTCTGGCGCGACCATGTGCAATATTACAAGGGCCGTATCGCCCTGATCGTGGTGACGACACTGGTGATGGCAGGCGCCACGGCGCTGTACCCGGCGCTGATCGACTGGGCCTTCACCATGTTCTCGCGCAAGGATTCGCGCATCCTCTACCAGGTGCCGCTGATGATGACGGCGGTGGCGGCGGTGCGCGGCGGCTCGATGTACGTGCAGGCGGTGCTGACCCAGGACCTGGTGCTGCTCACCATCCGGCGACTGCAGAACGCCATGTTCGGACATCTCACCAATGCCGCCCTGGCGCGGGTGGAGCGCGAGGCCCCGGCCCAACTCGCGGCGCGCTTCACCACCGATGCCACGGTGATCCGCGAGGCGATGACCCGCGCCGTGAACGCCGTGGCCGATGCCGCCACCGTGGTCGGGCTGGTGGCGACGATGATTTCCATCGACTGGAAGCTGAGCCTGATCGCCGCCGTGCTGTTCCCGGCGGCGGCGGTGCCGGTGGAGAAGATCGGCCGGCGCCTGCGCCGGGCCTCAGGCGGCATGCAGGAGACCATGGGCGTGGCGGCGGCGATGCTGAACGAGAGCTTCGCCCAGGCCCGCACCGTGCGCGCCTACGGGCTGGAGGCGCACGAGATGCAGCGGGCCGAGAAAACCTTCGGCGGCCTCTATGCCGCGCTGATCCGCATGACCCGCGTGCGCTCGCGCCTGGACCCGATGCTGGAGGTTCTGGCGGGCGCCGCCGTGGCGCTGGTCATCGGCTTCGAGGGCTGGCGCGGCGTGCCGCCGGGCAGCTTCATGGGATTCGTCTCGGCGCTGCTGATGGCGGCAAGGCCGCTGCGCGCCCTGGGCACGATGAACTCCGCCATGCAGGAGGGTCTGGCCGGGCTGGTGCGGGTGTTCGCGGTCATCGACGAACCCGCGGCCATCGCCGACGCCCCTGGCGCCACCCCGCTGCCCGCCGGGCCGGGCGAGGTGGTGTTCGAGAACGTCGCCTTCACCTACCCCGATGGCCGTCCGGGGCTGAAGAACCTTTCCTTCGCCGCGGCGCCGGGCACGACGCTGGCGCTGGTCGGCAGCTCGGGAGCCGGCAAGTCTACCGCGCTGGCGCTGATCCCGCGCCTTTACACGCCGAGCGCCGGGCGCATCATGATCGACGGCGCGGATATCTCGCATGTGACGCTGGCATCCTTGCGCGCCTCCATCGCTTATGTCGGTCAGGACGCGCTGCTGTTCGACGATACGATCGGCGCCAATATCCGCTTCGGGCGGCCCGATGCCTCGCCGGACGAGGTGTGGGCGGCGGCCGAGGCGGCGGCCTGCGGCTTCGTCAAGGATATGCCGGACAAGCTCGGCACCCGCGTAGGGGTTAACGGCCAGCGCCTCTCGGGCGGGCAGCGCCAGCGCGTGGCCATCGCCCGCGCCATATTGCGCAACCCGCGCATATTGCTGCTCGATGAAGCCACCAGCGCACTGGACACCGAAAGCGAGGCGCTGGTGCAGGCGGCGCTGGCCCGGCTGCGCCAGGGGCGAACCACCATCGTGGTGGCGCACCGGCTCTCCACCGTGCGCGATGCAGACCTGATCGTGGTCATGGCCGATGGCCAAGCCACGGAAAGCGGCACGCATGAGCAATTGCTGGCGGCCGAGGGCGCCTTCGCCCGTCTGGTAAAAGCCCAGGCCCTGGCCGCGTAACACCATGCCCTACCGGTTGCTGCTGGCCACCGCCTCGTCGTTCTTCTCGGCGGGGTCGTTCTGGATGTTCCTGCCGTTGCTCTCCGTCTCGCTGCGGGCGGAAGGGGTGAGCGACGCCTGGGTGGGCGTGATCTCGGGCCTGCCCTGGGTGGGGTTGCTGGCGGTCTCCGGGTTCATCCCGAAGCTTATGCACAGGCTCGGGCTGCAACGCATGGTGCTCGCCGGCATGGGCGCGTCGGTGCTGGTGTTCCTCGGCTTCGCCGCCACGCGCGCCGTGCCGCTATGGGCCGTGCTGTGTCTGCTGCTCGGCGCCTCGCTCGGTTTGCGCTGGGCGGGCATGGATACATGGATCAACGGCAGCGTGCCGGAGCATCTGCGCGGAAGGCTGATCGGCGCCTATGAGCTGGTGCTGAGCGGCTCCATGGCCGCCGGGCCGGGAATGCTGGCACTTACCGGCAGCACCGGGCGCGGGCCGTTCCTGGCGGCGGCGCTGGTGGTGATGCTGGCCACGCTGATACTCACCATGGCCGGGCGAGAGCAAAGCGGCATTGCGGAAAAACCGGGCACGGTGAAGGCTTTCACTGTGCTGCGGGCGGAGCTGGCGTCGTTCATCAGCATCGGGCTGGTGGGACTGACGGAGGCGTGCAATCTCTCGCTCCTGCCGGTCATGGGCCTTGGCCTGGGCGCTGGCATTCACAAAGCGGCGCTGCTGGTGGTGGTGTGCCAGACGGGCGTGGCAGCGGGGGCTTTTGTTTGCGGTGCGCTCGCCGACAAGCTCAACCGCCGCGCGCTGAAACTGGTGACAGGCGTGGTGATGATCGCCCTGCCCCCGGCAGTGCCGTTCTGCCTGGGCGGCGGCGCGGTCTGGCCGGTGCTGGCGCTTTGGGGGCTGGCGCAGGGCGGGCTCTTCACCGTGGGCATCGTGAAGCTGGGAGCGCGCTTCTCCGGCGTTGCGCTGGCCAGGGCGATGTCGCTCGCGATGGTGATTTACACGCTCGGCGGTATTTTTGCCCCGCCCGCCATGGGTGCGGCGATGGCGCTGCTCGGCCCGGTGGGACTGGTTTATGGCTTGGCGGCGTTGGCGGTGGTTGGTGTGACGGCGATTGCCGTGAATTGAAGGGGAAGCGGTGGGGGGGTGGGCTTCTACTAGCAAGCAGTAGGATGGGTGGAGCGCAGCGCAACCCATCAATCCTCCCCGCACCATCGATGGGTTCCGCTTCGCTCCACCCATCCTACTTACTTGCCATGGTGCCGGATGCAGTGCGGCGCCGATCGGAACCCTGCCGAAATTCAATTTTCTAACAGAAATTCAATGCCTTAAGGGCCATCAAGGGCGGGGCCGAGTTGGGCGCTAATTCACAACTTGGCAATGGCCGAAGCGTTGAGCGCGGCCTGGGAAGTTGGGATAAATTTCATTTAACCCTATTGTTTATGTGGACTAAGTGTGCATATTCATTAACTAGGATTGTGGGAACCACATAGCCAATCGCAAGCAAGGGACGCTCGACATGACCATCCGCCTTACCCGCCGCGCCGCCCTGGCGCTCTCCGCCGCTGGCGCCGCCTCCGCACTGACCGCGGCGCCCGCGCTGGCCGATGCCAGCACGCTGCTGAATGTCTCCTTCGACCCCACGGCGCAGCTCTACACCGCCTACGACAAGCTGTTCGCCGCCTATTGGGCGAAGAAGACGGGCGTTACCCCCACCCTGAATTTTTCTCATGGCGGCTCCGGCGCGCAGGCGCGAGCGGTCATCGAGGGTCTGCCGGCTGATGTTGTGACGCTTGCCCTGGCCTATGATATTGATGCCATCGCCAAGAAGGGGCTGATAGCGCCGGACTGGCAGTCCCGCTTGCCGGACAACTCCACCCCATACACCTCCACCATCGTATTCCTGGTGCGGAAGGGCAACCCCAAGAACATCAAGGACTGGGGTGACTTGGTGAAGCCTGGCGTGCAGATTGTGGCGCCGAACCCCAAGACCTCGGGCGGGGCGCGCTGGAACGTGCTGGCCGCCTGGGCCTGGGCGCAGAAGGCCTATGGCAGCGACAAGGCCGCGCTGAGCTATCTGCAGAAATTCTTTGCCAACGTGCCGGTGCTGGATTCCGGCGCGCACGGCTCCACCCTCACCTTCACGCAGCGCAATATCGGTGACGTGCTGGTGGGCTGGGAGTCGGATGCGTTCCAGTCCATCAAGCATGCTGGCAATGGCGACTATGAGATCGTGGTGCCCTCGATCTCAATCCTGGCCGAGCCGCCTGTCGCGGTAGTGGACAAAAACGTGGACCAGCATGGCACCCGCGCGCTCGCCACGGCGTATCTCGAATACCTGTACTCGCCAGAGGCGCAGGAAGTGATCGCGCAGAACTTCTTCCGTCCGCGCGACCCTGGCGTCGCGGAGAAATATGCCAGCCAGTTCCCCAATGTGAATCTCGTCACCGTTGCCCATTTCGGCGGCTGGGCCAAGGCGCAGCCGCAATTCTTTGGCAATGGCGGCTATCTGGACCAGGCCTTTGGCCAGAGCGGCGCGCAGTTCTTCGGCATTAGCAGCTGAAGCGCCCGGCGTGAGCGCCTCTGTTCAACCCGCGTCGCGCGGCTTCACCTGGCGTTCCGCCAGCGTGCTGCCGGGTTTTGCGCCCAGCCTCGCCATCACATTGCTCTGGCTCTTTGTCATTGTGCTGGGGCCACTGGGGGTGATGCTGTGGTTCACCGCGGGCATGGGCTGGGGCGCCTTCCTCGCGGAGATCACCCGGGCGCGTGTGTTGGCCGATCTGTGGGTGAGCCTGCGTTCGGCACTATACGCCAGCCTGGCCAATGCCGTGTTCGGGCTGCTCGTGGCTTGGGTGCTCACCCGCTACAAGTTTCCCTTCCGCCGTCTGGCTGATGCGCTAGTGGACCTGCCCTTTGCGCTGCCCACAGCAGTGGCCGGTATTTCACTCTCCGCACTGTACGCGCCGGATGGCTGGATCGGCAGCCAACTCGCGCATTTGGGCATTGTCGTCGCCTATCAACCGGCCGGCATCGTGGTCGCGATGATGTTCATCTCCTTGCCCTTCATCGTGCGCACTGTGCAGCCGGTCATCGAGGATCTGGAGCCCGAGCAGGAGGAGGCGGCGCATCTCATGGGCGCGTCCGCCGCGCAGATTTTCCTGCGCATCTCCCTGCCTGCCATTCTGCCCGCGCTGCTCACCGGCTTCGCCCTGGCCCTCGCCCGCTGCCTCGGCGAGTACGGCTCTATCATCTTCATCGCCGGCAACAAGCCGATGATCTCCGAGATCGTGCCGCTGCTCATCGTGCAAGAACTGGACCAGTTCGACTATCAGGGCGCCACCGCCATCGGCGTGCTCATGCTGGCGGTGTCGTTCCTGCTGCTGCTCACCATCAACCTGCTGCAAGCCTGGGTGAGGAAGCGCCATGGCCAATAGAATTCTGCTCATCAGCGCCGCGCTTACCTTCGTGGCGGTGTTTCTGCTGCTGCCGCTCATTGCCGTGTTCGCGCAGGCACTCTCGGCCGGGCTTGGTGCCTATTTCGCCGCCATCGCCGATCCCAACGTGCAGTCGGCAATTTGGATGACGCTGACCATCGCCGCCGTGGCGGTGCCGGCGAACCTCATCTTCGGCATCTGCGCATCCTGGTGCATTGGCCGGTTCGACTTCAAGGGACGCAACCTGCTCATCACCCTCATCGACCTGCCATTCTCCATCTCACCCGTCATCGCTGGCCTGCTTGAGGTGCTGCTGTTCGGCCTCAATGGCCTGCTCGGCGGCTGGCTCTCGGCGCACAACATCCAGATCATCTTTGCCTTGCCGGGCATGATCATCGCCACCATCTTTGTCACCTTCCCCTTTGTGGCACGTGAGGTGATCCCGCTGGTGCAGGAGCAGGGCAATGAGGAAGAGGAAGCGGCGGTCACGCTCGGGGCTTCCGGGTGGCAGATTTTCTGGCGCGTCAGCTTGCCGAAAATCCGCTGGGGCCTGTTATACGGCGTGCTGCTCTGCAATGCCCGCGCCATGGGCGAGTTCGGCGCCGTCTCTGTCGTCTCGGGCAAGGTGTTCGGCTCCACGGACACACTTTCGCTGGCGGTTGAATCCCTCTACGAATCCTATGAAATACAGGCAGCGTTTGCGGCGGCCTCGCTACTCGCCATGCTGGCTCTTGTCACCCTTGTCCTCAAGGCGGCGCTGGAATTCTCGCTGCGCGAGGAGCTTGCCGCCGTCAAACGCAGGAAAGCAAACTGATGCCCACCGAGATCAAGATCGCCAACGTCTCCCGCGCCTTTGGCGGCCAAGTGGTGCTGTCGGACGTGAACCTCACCGTCCACCCAGGCGAGTTGCTGGCGCTGCTCGGCCCCTCGGGCTCGGGCAAGACAACGCTGCTGCGGCTCATCGCCGGGCTGGACCAGCCGGACTGGGGCAGCATCTCCGTCGGCGCGGAGGACGCCACCACCCGTCATGCCAGCGAGCGCGGCGTGGGCTTCGTGTTCCAGCATTATGCGCTGTTCCGGCACATGACCGTGTTCGAGAACATCGCCTTCCCGATGCGCATCCGCAAAACCGCCAAGCCGGTGGTTAAGGCCAAGGTGGAGGAGCTGCTGAAGCTCATTCAGCTTGAGACTCTGGCCAGCCGCTACCCGGCGCAGCTTTCCGGCGGGCAACGCCAGCGCGTGGCCCTGGCCCGCGCGCTCGCCAGCCAGCCGCGCGTGCTGCTGCTCGACGAGCCTTTTGGCGCGCTGGACGCCGTGGTGCGCCGCGATCTGCGCCGCTGGCTGCGCCAGCTGCATGACGAGATGCACATCACCACCATTTTCGTGACGCACGACCAGGAAGAGGCGTTCGACCTCGCCGACCGTGTCGTGATTATGAAGGACGGGAAAATCGGCCAGGAGGGCAAGCCGATCGACATCTACCAGAACCCTGCCAACCCGTTCATCCATGAGTTCCTGGGCGAGAGCAACCATCTCGCCGTGCAGGTGCAAAACGGCGTGATCCGCGCCGAGGCCGGGTTCGAGATCGGCCATGCCAGCGTGCCGGATGGCAGGGCGGAGGTGTTCATCCGCCCGCACCATCTGGTGCCGGTGCCGGCGGCGCAGGGCAGCTGGCGCGTGGGGCGCATCACCGCCACCGGCGCGCAGGCACGCGTCAGCCTCACACGCGGCGGGATCACCCTGGAAGCCGCCATGACGGCCGACGCGCTGCTGGAAACCGGGCTGCGCCAAGGGGACCAGGCGGAACTGCGCTTCACCGGCGGCACCCTATTCGCGCCAGGTGTTGGGCCGGTGCGTGTTTCCGGCTTACCGCAGACTGGCGTTCGGTTTTTACGGACCGGTCACGCCGGGGCTTAGTTCCGACCCAGCAACTGTTACGAATCGTATCATGCAGCCAAACAAATTAACTTTTGAATTTGTGAAACAGGATCATGTCCCACCTCGTGGTGTAGAAGCGGTGGGACACGATCGTCGAGAGGCTTCGGCAAAGATATTATTTCAGGGCTTGGCTATTGGTTGGCGCGGCCGCCTTTTCGGAGGATGCAACAGTGTCATGCCCCTCATTCTGCGTGGCTGGTTTTGATGTTGCAGATGCGGCCACATGCATGGCGGTTGATTTCGATGGCCACAGTAACGGCGCAAGTTGTGGCTGTAGCTCCTTCAAAAGCTGCACGGACATCGCACTGTCGAAACTGAAGCCAGCGGCTTGTGGTCCGGGGACGTAAGCCGTCACCGTACCAAAAAAATGGTCGCCAAGGAAGAACACGAACGTCGCGGTACGGTCCACCACCCGTTCGCCCCGCAGAACACCGCCAGGGCCGTAGATGTGATAGCGGTTGTCGCCACTGCCGGTCTTACCGCCGACCTGGATTAAGTTGCCATCAGGCGCCCGGTACGCCCCGGCAACGCCGCTGGCAGTGCCGTTTTGGACAACACCCAGCAACGCCTGCCGTACAGTTTGCGCAACGGCCGGATCCATAACTTGTTGCGGGGTGCCTTGGCTTGCAAGATCCGTCTGGTAGGGTGTGCTATCGGCAAAATTGAGACGATCCAGATCAACGGTTGGCAACCGCACACCATTGTTCAGAATGATGCCCATCAGGTCAGCCAGCGCGTCAGGACGGTCACCCGACGCGCCAATGGCGGTTCCCAGCGATGGCACGAGATGGTCGAACGGATAACCCTGGCGGTGCCAATCCTGCCAAATGAGCTTGAACGTATCCTGTTCGATCAGCGTGTCGATGCGGACATTCTGTTGAAATGTCTTGTCTGGTTTGAGCAGCCATGCATAGGATTTCAAGATCACGTCACCGCTCGCCGCCGCAACATCATTCCATGTCGCGGTGGGGTGTGTCTGCAAATAGATGACGAGCCAAATTTCGAGCGGGTGCACGTTGGCGATATAGCCCGCATCGTTGAGCGACAGCTTGCCCCCGGCAAACTCTCCATAAAGCTGCGAGAGCCTGTCCGCGGTGAGTTCCGCGAAGGCCTGCTTCGGCATGTGCGCTTGCAGAAACGCCGTCATCGCCGCCTGTCCCGCATTCGGATTGATCGCGAGAAAGAGGTCCGCGAGGTGGCTGGCCATTGGCGCCGTATGCCCCGCCAGCTTTTCGACCGCCTGGGACGGCGTGAGCCCCTTATAGCTGGTGTAGAAGCCATGGAGATAGCGGCGCCCCTCCTGTGCGGCGAAGCGATCCAAATAGGCCACTCGCCCCTCGTCGTCCGGATCGGAGAGAAGTTGTGCCTTATCAACGCCGCTTTGCGCGATGTAGTAGTCCCTGATGTCGCGGAGAATCCGGATAAAGGCACAGTTTATTGAATTCTCGAACGCGTATTCGACAGTTGGGTTCAGGGTATTTTCCCAGGGCTCGAAATTGCCGAATGAATTCTCGCCGCCGCCGGTAAAAAAGGTGGCGGGCGATGCTGAATAGGTTTGCTGCATCGCCGCATCGAGCATTGGCTGCAATGCCCGATCGTTCGTCCCGGCGAGATACCCCGCCGCCCAGCGGGTAAGGTTATCCGGGGCGGTTGCCGCGATATGCAGCAATTCTGGTGTGGGCGTGGTGGCGAGTTCCTTGTGCAGGGCGACCATAATGTCGAGATAGGTGATCAGCGTGCGCAGCTTGGCGGTCGAGCCGAGTTGCAGCTTGGCGCCGGAATTGATGTCGAACGGCTGGTTCAGGCTGTCGGCATGGACGCGCACATAATTGGCGTTGGCGCCACGCTCATAGAGAACGAAACTCCAATTGATGGGCGCTGGATTATTGCCGGGCTGGAGCATCAGATGCCCGAACAATCCCAACGACTGATCGTAGGCAGGGTCACCCAGGCGGGTAAGAACATTCGTTACCCGCTGTTGCGCCGCTTCATCTATGGTTGAATAGGCCGTGAGGTCATAACGGTCCAGACTCCACAGATTCTGCAGGCTCAGCAAAGAGAGAAGTTCCGTCTGCAGCCAATCGGTAGCCTTATTGCCGACAAAGGAAAATTGCGCCGGCGGTGGCAGTGCATCGCGGAATTCCAGCCTGGAGGCGAGAGCCGCGTCGCGCAACGGGGCCGGGATGACCCCGTCATGGCCAAGTTTGCGAAGATACGCATCAGTCAGCGTCTCCAACGCCTCCCGGTCCTGGACCAGATAATAAGCGGGCCGCTGCCCGGCCAGGATCAGGCTCAGCACCTGGCGGTAAATCTCGCCCTGGCGCGCAAGGGCCTGCGCGGTCGGGGCGGGCTGCGTTAGCACCGCGTTGGCTTCGGCGAGATCGGTACCGTACCAGACCCACAGCGCCTCTGGAATGCCGATGACCTCGCCATAGCCGGGGCGTGAAGCGAGCGGCGTTGAATCCAGATAGGTCACGAGAATCTCCCGGCGGGCCGCCGTCGTGTCCGGTCCGTTCTGGTAGGCATCGGCGGCAGCGGTCACCATCTGGCGTAGCTTTTCGCCCACCCCCCCCGTACGTCCGCCGGGGGAATCATTGAACTTCACAATCTGCGTTGCCAAGGTGCTGGCCCCTCCCCGCTGCCAGCTGTGATTGATTAGCCCAGCTATGCGTCCGCCAGAGGCGAGGATGAAACGGTTCCACGCAACGGCTGGATCGCGCTGCGGATTTGTCATGTCGAACAGGTCATGATCCTCGATGGAAATCAGACTATTCGCAACCAACGGCGGCACTTCATTAAAATTATCGTAGATGCGTTCGGGGTAGGAAGCCGCGAATAATGGTATGCTGGTGCGGTCATAGATTGTCAGGCCGGTGCGCTGCTTGGGGGTGTAGAGCGCGTAGCCGCCATTGGCGACGAACCAATCGAGCCGTGACGACCACTGTGCCTGGTGAACAATCTGGAATTGATGCGCCTCCAGCGATGGGATGATGGTGGAGAGCCCCGCATAGCCGAGCCGCATATCGCGAGGACCAGATTGGGGAAAACGGATCGACGGGCTGGCACCTGGCGCCACCCAGTATTTTATGCCGCCGTCGAACCAGGTGAAGAATCGTGACTGCAGATATGAGGTCCGCGCCTCAATGCTCGCGCCCCAGCCGAGCAAAAACAATGCAGCGCCCCAGCCGAGCAAATGCAATACTCTGATCGTGCCAAATAAAATCCGGCGCCCACGGCTCAACTCTTTTCGAGCCCTTTGAGTGCCGCGAAAGAGCCGCCCCCAGACTGCCTCGCTCATGGGCTTTTCCTCCTGTTCATTTTAGCCGCCTTATTCAGGGAATTTTTGGAATTCAGCGGGAAACTGTAGTGCGTGTATTGATTTGTTATTTGGTTTTTGCCGGGACCGCTCCCTGCTTACATCCCTGCGGAACCGCACCGACAGTACATTAAATAATATGGTCTGGCCATTTGATTTTCCAGGCTTTGGGGCAAAATTTATAAATATTAAATGTCAGGGAGAATATGTGTCACGACATGCCCAGGTCCGCCGGCGGCCAAAATGGTGCGCCACAACATGAACACCCCCGTTGTTCCAGCCGGCTCTTGAAATTGGTCCCCTGGAGTGGGGCCCTCAAACACAGCCCTCTCCGTCACGGCGATGTCGCTTGGGCAGGGCCAGTTCCGTAGCCGCGCCGGGAGGTGGCGATGCCTGGAACCAACTCGGGAGCCAATCGTCCAGATTTCGGCCTTTCCTGCGCCGAGGCGGCAGCGCGGTTGCGGCGGCCCATTTTTAATGAAAATCCCGGCTTTTGCCAACGATGCGCTCTTGGCGCGGATGGCCAGGGCGGCGCTGCGGGGGTAACGCACCATCGGGCCCATCCAGCCCGGCGAGCCAAGCCGAGCGATCGGCGAGGCGTTCGACGGTGATATGGGTCACGCCTTCCTCAGAGCGCTGCAGGCGGCCTTCGGCAATGAGCAGCGTGGCGCCGATGATCTGCCGGCGCAGGCTTTGCACCAGAGAGGGCCAGACGATGAGGTTGGCGATGCCGGTCTCGTCCTCGATGGTGATAAACACCGTGCCTTTGGCGGTGCCGGGCCGCTGGCGGACGATGACCAGGCCTCCAAGCCGCAGCTTTGAGCCATCACGCGCCTGGGGGGCTTGCATGCAGGTCACGGCCCCGGCGGCGGTCAGCTTGTCTCGCAGCAGGGCGCAAGGGTGAGCACGCAGCGACAGCCCCACGCTGCGGTAATCCGCCACCACCGCTTCGCCTGCGCTCATCAGCGGCAACTCAGCCTGCGGTGCTGCGCTCGGGGTGAAGAGCGGCGCCGGTGCTTGCCGCGCCGCCACATGCCACAGGGACTGGCGCCGCTCCATCGCCAGGCCGCGCAGCGCGTCGGCTTCGGCCAGATGCTCCAGGGCGGCACGCACCAACCCCGCTTCCTCCAGTGCCGCCATGTCGGCAAAGCCCTCGCCACGCGCCGCCACCAGCTTTTCGGCCCAACCGTGCTGGAAACCATCCACCAACCGGAAACCGAGCCGCAATGCCCCGTCCTCCAGCGTGCAGTCCCAGGACGAGGCGTTGACGTCCACGGGCCGCACTTCCACCCCATGCTCGCGGGCATCGCGGATGATCTGCGCCGGGGCATAAAACCCCATCGGCTGGGCGTTGATGAGCGCGCAGGCGAACGCCGCCGGATGGTGGCATTTCAGCCAGGCCGAGACATAGACCAGATGTGCGAAACTGGCGGCGTGGCTCTCGGGGAAACCGTAACTGCCGAATCCCTCGATCTGCCGGAAGCACGCCTCGGCGAAGTCCTGCGCATAGCCGCGCGCCACCATGCGCCCCACCATCATCTCGCGGAATCTCTGGATGGTGCCCACATGCCGGAAGCTGGCCATGGCCCGGCGCAGGCCGTTGGCCTCGTCGCCAGTGAAGTCCGCCGCCACCATGGCGATCTTCATCGCCTGCTCCTGGAACAGCGGCACGCCCAAGGTTTTGTGCAATATGTCTTCCAGCTCATTGGGTAATCCGCCGGCGCGGGCAGGGTAGCTCACCTGCTCCTTGCCCTGGCGGCGGCGTATGTAAGGATGCACCATGTCGCCCTGGATCGGCCCTGGACGCACGATGGCGACCTCGATGACCAGATCGTAGAATTTCTGGGGACGAAGGCGCGGCAGCATGTTCATCTGCGCCCGGCTCTCCACCTGGAACACGCCGACGGAATCTCCGCGGCTGAGCATCTCATACACGGCTGCGTCCTCGCGCGGGATGTCGGCGAGGTCCTTAATACCGAGGAGTGAAAAACATTTGCGGATGCAGGTGAGCATCCCCAGCGCCAGCACATCCACCTTCATCATCTTCAACGCGTCTATGTCGTCCTTGTCCCACTCGATGAAGCTGCGCCCCGCCATGGCGGCGGGGCCGATGGGCACGCTCTCGTCCAGCCGCCCGCGCGTGAGCACGAAGCCGCCGACATGCTGGGACAGATGCCGCGGCAGCCCCACCAGTTCGCGCGCCAAGTGCACAGCGCGTTGCAGGCGGGGTTCCTCCGGGTCCAGCCCGGCCTCGCGCAGCGTGTCGGCGGGCCAGAGTTCATCGCCAGGGTTCCAGCTCTGCGCGGCGAGCGTGGCGGCGGTGGATTCGGGCAAGCCCATTACTTTGGCCACCTCGCGGATGGCCGAGCGCGGGCGGTAGTGGATGACGGTGGCGGCAATGGCGGCGCGGTGGCGGCCATAGCGCTCGTAGAGATACTGGATCACCTCCTCGCGCCGCTCATGCTCAAAATCCACGTCGATATCCGGTGGTTCCTGGCGCGCGGCGGAAACAAAGCGCTCGAACAGCAGATCACTTTCCATCGGGTCCACGGCGGTGATGCCGAGCACGTAGCAGACGGCGGAATTGGCTGCCGAGCCACGCCCCTGGCAGAGAATGCCCCGGCTCCGCGCATAGCGGACGATGTCATGCACCGTGAGAAAATACCGCGCGTAGTCGAGCTGGGCGATAACGGCGCGTTCCTTGGCCAACAGGACCGCCACTTTGTCCGGCACGCCATCCGGATAGCGCTGTTCTGCCCCTTCGCATACCAGGGCAGCCAGATGCTCATCCGGCGTCAGCCCAGGCGGCACCGGCTCGTCGGGGTACTCATAGGAAATCTGGTCCAACGAGAAGCTGATCCGCTCCAGAATCTCGCGCTGCACGGCCAGCGCCCCGGGGTAGGCGCGGAACAGGCGCGCCATCTCGGCGGGAGATTTGAGATGCCGCTCGCCATGCGGCTCCAGGCGGAACCCGGCGTCCTCGATGGTGCATCCCAGGCGGATGCAGCGCATCACGTCCTGCAACTCCCGCACCTCCGGGGCGTGGTAGAGGACATCGTTGGCTGCCACCATCCGGCGCCCGGCGAGATTGTGCAGGGCGCGCAGACGTTCGGTATCGTTCGGCGCGTAGCGGCGCATGGCCGCCACATAAACACCGGTGCTGCGGACGAAGGCTGTAAAGGCATCATCCAGCACTGGCGGCGGCACGGCGATGAACACCTGCCCCTCGGCGTGGGCCAGAACATCCTCGAAGCGCAGCAGGCACCCGGCCTTGGTGGCCCGTTCCTTGCCGATGGTCAGCAGCCGGCACAGCCGCCCCCAGGCGGCGCGGTCAGAGGGGTAGCAGACTAGCTCCGGCGCGTCGGTGAGCACCAGCCGCGCGCCCACCACCAGGCGCAGCCCGGCGTCCTTGGCCGCCACATACGCCCGCACCACGCCCGCCACCGTATTCCTGTCGGCGATGCCAATGGCGCCATGCCCCAATGCCTTGGCCCGCTCCACCAGGCTTTGCGGATGCGAGGCACCCTCCAGGAAGGAGAAGGCGCTCTGGCAGACCAACTCCGCGTAGCTCATGCGAAGAACCCGTGCAGATACCAGCGCGCGGGCTGCACGCCCTCATGCATCCCGGCGCGGAACAGCCAGAAGCGCGCGCCTTCGGCATCCTCCACCTGATAGTAATCCCTTATCTTCTCCGTCTCCGGCCGGGTGGGATCGTACGGATGCACCCACCAGTCACGGGCGATGCGCTCCGGCCCCGTCGCCCAGCGCACCCGGTGCACCTTGCCCGCCCAGTTGAACTGTACGGGCGGATCATCCGGCACCGGGGCAATGGCGGTGATGGGCTCGGGCTTGGGCAGCAGCCGTATCGGGCGTGGATGGCTGGGCCTGGTCCAGGATGCGGGCGGCGCAGTCACCGCCACCCGCTTTGCCGCGAATTCCGGGATATGCGATTCATGCGGCGCCACCCGCCAAAGCCGGGCGGCCCCCAGCCGGTTGAGCAGGGTGTTAAGCGGGCGCGAATAATCCGGCGTCTCGGCTTCCATGTGCCGCTGCACCAGGGCCAGAGGCTCGGCCGCTGTGGCCTCCAGGCTCAACGCCTCTACGCCAAATCCGGGATCGATCTCCTGCGCCAGTTTTTCCAGCAACAGCTTGGCCATCTGCGCTTCATCCCGGCAGGGGGCAGCGAAGACGAGGCGGATTTCCGGGCAGGCGCGGTCGACACGGTAAAAGCGTGCCAGCAACGCCGTGGCGCCCAGCGTGGCCTTTGCCAGCCGCGCGCAGAGTTGCGTGGCCAGCCGGGTGAGCGCGCCCTGCAACTGAGCGGGCAAAAGGATCGTCTCCGGGTAATGCTCCACCTCCCGCCATTCCGGCGGCGGGGTGATGAAGCGGATCACCTCCGGTGCCTCGCCCAACGCCTGGGCCAGACGCATCGCCGGCTCCGGTCCATAGCCCGCCATCAGCCCGGCACGCGGCAAACGGGCCAACTGCCCCGCCGTGCGGATGCCGATACGGCGGAGCTTGGCGATGGTCTCCGGCGGCAACCGCAGCGCCGCCAAAGGGAGGGTCATCAATGTGCCCTCGTAGCGAGCCAGCCCCCAGGCCGCCGTGGCAGTGCCGGCGATCGCCATCCGCGCCCCGGGCAGGCGTTCGGTCAGCCGCGCCATTAGCCCGGCCTCGCCGCCAAACAGATGCGCGCAGCCGGTGATGTCCAGCAGCACGCCGTCCGGCGGGTCAGGCGCGGTGAGCGGCGTGTACGCCTGGCACCACAGCGCCAGGGCGGCCAGATCAGCCGGTCCGGCGCAGCATAGAGACAGCCAGCGGCGCGGCAGCATCCGGCTCCTCCTCCAGCGTGAACAGATACGCGCCCGGCATCGGCCCCTTGGTATAGAGCGGCTCGGCGCGTAACTGGCCGCCGGGTGCGGCAGACACCATCCAGCGCGAGGCAAAGGCTGTGGAATCCTGCGCCGTGCAGGCAGGCGCATGGCGCAACACCAGCCCCAGCGTGCTGCCCTGCTTCGCCGCCAGTGCCAGGCGCTTGGCCGCCAGACGCGTGAGTCCGCCGCACTCCCCCACGCCCGCCATGCCGCCGCGCAGGGCGGTCTCCAGCGTGGCCAGTACCTCGGCATCGCCAGGGGCCTGGGCAAACAGGCAGCGCGCTGGGTCGAGCCCTGCCCAGACCAGCCCCGGGGGATACCAGTCCGGCGCCGCGCTCACCCACAGCACCGGCACGGCGGCAGGCAGCACCGCCAGCACGCGCACCGCCAGACCCGCATGCGCTGCCGTGCCATTCGGGGCACGCAACTCATGCATGGCTCCGGCACGCCTCAGCACGGCGGGCATGGCATCCGGGATGGAAAGTGAGGACAAGAACATAACAGGAACATATAATCCACAACCGGTCCTGAGAGTCGAGTCAGAAATTTATCGGCTGAAGGGACGAGCCGCTCCGATTTTCCCGGAGGCCATTTGGTTTGGGTCACGCTGCCATTGGCTGCGCGGCGGCTGACCCGCCAGCCACACGGCCCACAGGGACAAGGAGGCGCAGAAGGCGGTCACCGATTACCGTCTGATCAGCGCTCAATTATCGTAAGAGCTTGGGTCAGTGGCGCGCTGGAGATCCGGACAAGGCCGTCAAAAGGCCGCTGCAACTCCACCGTCATACGGATTGCGGTGCCGATGGAAACCGCGCTGAGGAACAGCGCGGCGATGACGGTTGCATTGCGGGGCGAGAACAAACCAAAGCTGGCAAATATGACAGCGAACCAGAACACCATCAGTACCAGAATGGGCAACGGGGATTTGCTCAAATCGTCCTGCCCCAACTGCCAGCGCGCGGACAACATAGCGCCAGTAAGAGTAAGCGCCTGCGCCTGCAGCCAGGTCTGGGTGCTATTGGCGGGCGTGAGTGCCAGGACTTTGTCCTGCAACGCCTCCAGCATGGCGATACTTGCGCCGTCTTCCAAATTGGCGGTCTGGCTGGATTGTTCCGGGAAAAAATCTTGCAGTTCCGCCACCGTGTATTGTTGCAGCATCGCGCGAATATCTTGCGCCTGCGGTCCATAGCGGCGCAGCAAACGGTCCAGGCTGATCGTATCCGCCGAGACTGTCGTAACCTCCTGCGCCTTGGCGGTAAATGACGAGTTGGCCGTTGATATAAGCAGGCTGACAACAAGGGCCGACATGGTCCCGACAACGGCAATCGATACGGAGACCACGCTTTTCGTTTCTGACGTCATATGATGCTCGGGCAGAAAGCGGGCCGCCAACATGGCAATGACCGCGCTGCCGAAAAGGATTGCCGCGATGATGCCGCCGACCGGTACGAATCCGACGAAACTGGTCATAATACTGTTGCCTATGTATCATGGTGATGGACAAGGCTAGCCTGCGGCTAAAGCCTATCGGAGTGCCCTCTATCCGTCAAAGCAGACACCACCACCGGGTTCGCCGGCAAGATTGGCTTTGCTGCTAAAATCAACCCAAACCGGGGATAGGCCGGCCCGGGAGGTGATCTCAGGCGCGGACGTTCAGCGCCGCCCAGTGCCCAAAGCTACGAGCCCATTTCCGGTCATACCGAGGCTACTTGACCTTCCCAAAAAGCGGACATCGGTCACGCAGGCTTGGTTGGGGGGATCGAGGCTGCTATCCGTCGAGAACTTGGGCAGCGTGACTGGGTCCTACAATTTTGATCCCCTTCCTTCGCTTCGGTGCCGGGTCAATGCCGGCATCAGTTCCTTCCTAATCTCAGGCGGGGGTGTTGCGGGGGTGTCCCGCACTTTTATCTTTATTCGCTGTCATCTGGTCGATGGAAACGCCAATATCCTTGGTAAAACCACCCGATCTATTTTGGATCACGGATTACATAGATCGGATGATAGGTGGCCATGACCTCGGCCCGGAACGGCACACAGTTGATCTGCAGTGAATGTTCCACGTATCATACCAACATCGGAACGGCAAAGCAGTATCCAAGCTGCAATGGCGTCCCGATCTGCTTGATCGATCAAACTGCATTTTGAATTGGAACGTCGTGTTTATGATTTGTTCTAAAAAAGCCCAAATTCGCGCGACAAGCGCTCATCACATGCTGATAGTCGCACTTCCTTTTTTATCTATACCATTTTAACTTTGATTTTTTCGGCAAGACGGGAGCTGGACGCGCTGGTACTTCGGACAATATGGAGATCCGCTATCATTCATATGGTTCCTCCGTTGGTGGCCCTTTGCAATTTCTCATGGTCTTAACCCGTTTATTTCAAATTATGTTTGGTTTCCCCACGGGGATAATATGACATGGCGGACCTCAGTGCCGTCGGCTGCGCTGTTAAGCTTCCCGATCACGGTGCTGGGTGGTGCGGTCCTGTCCTACAACCTATTAACCTTGATGGCGCCAGTTCTTTCTGCGTGAACGGCCTTTCTTTTGGTGCGGTATCTGACAGGTGACTGGGTCGCTGCCCTTGTCGGCGGCTATTTATTTGGATTCTCGTCTTACGAAAACGGCCAGCTTCTGGGGCATCTTAATCTCGATCTAACCTTCCCTTATACCTGTTGCGATCTTGTTGTGCGTGCGACGCTTCCATGGACAACTAGGACGCGCAGGCTTTGTGACGGCTCTAGCAGTAACTCTTTTGCTTCAACTTGGGCTATCAAGCGAGATTCTGGCGACATTATGCTTTCTCGGCGCAATTACCTGGGTCATCTTCCTGGCCTGTGCCCCAAAGATGGATCGGCCGGGCTTGTGGCGTCTGGCAATCGACATTGTCTTTGCCGGTGTGGTGATGACGATATTGGCCGCGCCATTTTTATTTTATCTGGTGAAAGGTTTGTCAGACGTGCCGTATTGAGCTTAGGCCCCTGGCTTCATATCGCGGGAGTGCAGACGCAATTGCCATTACCCTGGTGGCTTGGCGAAAAACTTCCTTTGATAAGCTCAGCTTTGCCAACACGTTTCACGATGTACGTGTCTCTTATTTCGGCGATTGTCGCGGCGTTATACTTAGCGACGCCGGGCATTGGGCGCACGCGGTTATGGCGGTTTGCGCTCGCCGGGCTTGCATGCCTGTTTATTGTGCCTAACTCACATCGATATGCCTGGACCCGTTGGCCAGCACAGCCATTTTTTACGCCGAAAAATGTGAACCAAGCACTTGGGACGAAGCCCAATGTAATTATTCTTCCATTCGGTGCAAACGGGAGTGGGATGGCGTGGCAGGTGGACGCGAGCATGCGATTCACCCAATCGGGCGGTTATACCGGCTTCGATCCATTCTCGGAATGGCGCTTTCCTATTTTGAATGAGCTTTTTCACGGAGTGCCTGGACCTGACTTCGGCAATGATCTTACCGCTTTTTGCGCAACGCATAGTGTCGATGACATTTTGATCGGCCCGGGCACGCAGCCTGCGCTGATTGCCGCCATTACCGCGCAGGGCTGGCCGCAGCACATGGACCACGGGATCGATGTCGTGAAGGTGCAACCTTGACCAGCACTTGATTATTACCATACTGAGGGTGATTACTGGCCTTCAGCCGCGCCGCAGAACTGGATGGAGCGGCAGCTTCGTGTTGTTACCCATGGAACACCGATAACGCTGACATTAGCGGGGAAATGGACACCTCTTTCTGCCCCAGTACAAGTTACAGTTACTACCCCATCGGGACAGGCCGTCTATCTTATCGGGCAAGCAACCGTACAGGTCATTCACATACCAGCGGATACGATCGTTACCTTAACGGCGAATCAAGCATTTGTTCCGGATGTGATTAGTCACAATGGCGACAAACGGGAACTGTCTGTCTTGTTGTCATTGGAGAAAGGTTAAACTTCGCGGCTGATGCTAAGCGTCCCCTTCAAATCCTCTTGCCCGACGCGGACAGCGTGATTCATGAGACGGGACGTCGTCGCGTCTTGTCGCTGACACGCTGTGGTGGATCATTGAACCCTTGCTGCCGCCACGGCGGCTCTCAGCCACTGCCACACATATCGTCGCTTTATGCACGTCCATGCCGACAAAGGTGATATTGTCCATTCGGTCCGCCCTCCATGTATGAGGCTCTGTGCCGGCCATTCGGCACAACCCTCAACATTTTACATGACGAGAGCGGGCCGCCGATCGCTCAGCGGACATTGGGTCTAATACGCCCGGTGTCATTAACTGACACATGCCCAAAGACGTGTTCCGATTGAAGTGATGTGGTCGGGCTGAGCAGTGAACCAACGCCATGCATCGCAGCAG